>Ga0123357_10001314_pt1 | contig 26204 bp, 10 predicted proteins | sample TergutEmb28metaG_FD_89873 | JGI IMG/M metagenome (GOLD analysis project Ga0123357, IMG submission 89873) | Embiratermes neotenicus P4 segment gut microbial communities from Petit-Saut dam, French Guiana - Emb289 P4 | ecosystem: Host-associated > Arthropoda: Insects > Digestive system > Gut ...
AATACGTTAGATTTATGAAACAAACTGCATTTTGAAGAGGAAAAAACAGAGAGTATATACCATGTTTAAAATATTCAGTACCTATATGTGTTGAATAAATATATAAAATGCAACATTTAGAGGTTAGCGGTGCGGTACGACCACTATAGTCGTCATTAGGCGTCAAACGGTTAATGTGCATTCCGACAACAAACATCCAGGTACACTCATTGACAGAAACTGTCATCCCTCTGGAGAGCTGTGCCCATCCTGATGTGGCTGAAACAGTGAAGGACCCACTGAATGCCATGCAGTGAGAGGTGTTCAGACATGCTGCATACTGCCTGGATTTATCACCATGCAGTATACATGTCTTTCGACCCTTGTAGAAAATCCTCGAGCGCCTTACAATAAAAATTATGACGATGTGCAGGAGGCTGTTGTACAGTGGTAGAAGCCCAAGGAATTCTTTAATTTGTGCATCAGCTGGTCTCTTGTCTATATGCTTGTGGTGATTTGTTTTAACTGGTGCAATACCTGCATCTGTTAGTATCCTAAAAAAGATTTCAGCTGTATGTGTCTCGTGGTTGTGTTCTTAGTAACTGATGAACCATTATAATTTATGTGGTGAATGTGAGTATTTCAATCTGACTTCAAAGGGACAAGGGTTGTTGCTTCAGAACCATGAGTGCACTGTGTCAGGGTCAGGTTCTTTTTATACTTGTTAGTTTTACTTAAAGATCTTGAGCTCCATTAAGCATTTTCTTTCATGCACTCTAAATGCAGATTAAATGCCCCTTTGTTTGTTGTTCCTTTGGTCACAGTGGATTACTATAAACTGAATTTTCCCCTTGACATACTGGTGTGCCATTACAGGTATGGAAGATGAGATCTGCCCATACGCAACATTCCATCTGCTGGGATTCCGTGAAGAAATGGACCCTAACAAGGCAATGCAGTTTCAGACATTTCCACACCAAAACGGACATGAGCGCACACACAGCGGCACCATAGGACCAATGGGTCCCAGTGGGATGGCAGGGAATGGACACATCCATCAGCGTAGTGGATCGCAGTCCATGGTAAGTTGCAGTTGTTGAAACTTCTGCTTACCTCAGTGTAAAACCATTTTAACAACTGCTGTCCAGCTGTGTGATTCTGCTTCCTGATTAGTGTATTGGTGGTCCCAGCACAGATAATGTTTGCTGCTCGATTGTTGAGATTTGTGGCAGTGAATATTAAGATTACAGCTTTGTGTAGAGGGACACTGTTTAGATTGGTAGATAGGTGCTAATGTTCTGCAGATGCGTGCTGCCTCCATCTTTATAATAGAATACCCTGAAAATGGATGCAGCATGTTCCTTCAGAATGTAACTATTTCTGTGCCAGACTACATAACTTTACATCCCAGAAAAGAGTATTCTGTATATTTAACTCTGCTTTGTGTGTTTGATAAAGGACATTTACATTGGAAGTGGCTGGTTGCTCTCATCGTGTTTCTTTTTTGTTCTACCAAGAGGTTACTTTTTGTGAGGTTTCCCCTTCAAATTTTTGTATGTATTCTATCATTTCACAATCCTGACACTAATCACCTATATAAAGATTGGGACAAAGACCTCAGTAAAATAATATGTTGCCAGTAATATGAGTGATGTGCTGTGTACAGCCTAGAGCCAATGGCCGTTACTCACGAGTAGCCAACCAAAATGGTCCTGCGAACTTTGCACCTGGACCAGAATACGATGATCCTGCCAACTGTGCTCCTGAAGAAGATCAATATGGCAGCCAGTATGGCCAGTATGGTGCTCCGTACGATCACTACGGCAGTCGAGGCTCTGTCAGCCGACGTAGCGTAGGTGTGTACTTCAAATATCATTGCTTTCACATGGTGTGTTTGCATATTTCCATTTTCAGTTACATTGTGTGTGGTTGTGAAACTCATTAAGTAAGTGTTGCCTGAGTATGGTTTCTACACTTCAGTTAATTTAAAGCTTATATGGTCAGAGGTACGAGGTGGTGCAGTTGATTGAGGCACTGCAATACAAGCTGGAAGGTAGCGGGTTCAAGTCCTGATGGTGTCATTGGAATTTTTCATTGACATAATCCGTCCAGCCACTCTATGAACCTGAAGTCAACTCAGCCCCTAACAGAAATGAGTACCAGGAATTTTCTGGGTGTAAAGGCGGTTGGCACATAGGGCTGACAACCTTACCACCTTCATTTGCCAGTTGTCTTGAAATCTGGAAGCCTCAACCTCCTGAAACCCTCAGGACCTGTCCAGGCCTGTAATGGGATTGCTGTACCTTATATTGGTCAGAAGTAATGACTTGATGCCATAAATTAAATAATTGTAGTAACAATTACTGAAATTTTAATTACATTATTTGTTCTTTTCTTTCTTTCTTTTTTTTTTTTTTTTAAGGTTTTTTTTTTTACTTTTCCTTTTTTATTATTCCTGAACTTCCTCCACCTCCTCCAAGGAACCATGATCCTAATAGTTCATCCTTCAATGACTCCAAAGAAAGCAACGAGATCTCGGAGGCTGAGTGTGACCGCGATCAGCTTGTTAATCGCAATTACGGAGGTGAGTGACTGACCACAGCAATTAGTGTGTATTTGACAGGCACTAATCCATAACAAGAATTGTAATATTATATGAAGGTATCTTCTCTGCAGTAAATTTCGTGCCTGAAAAATTTAGCTATTTACAGCAGTGCAAACCATTTTTCTGATTCATGAGTCTTGTAAGAGTCCACTTCAGGACCAGCATTACTCAGTTTCTGGTTGGGTGTTGAAGTGTGAACCAACCAACCTCATTGCATAAGTGAAAAATGTAATTATGTTCTGTCAGCAGTTCTAGTAAGAATGCCTATGTTGTATGAATATGACCCAAAATTAAAATTGTGATATGTTCCTTTTGTGCCTCATGTAAGTACAGCCCCAAATTAGAAACTTTTTAGATGACCTTCCCTGGTATTTAAATGTCATCAAAATAAATTTGGGTATGAAAAGTACAGATGTATGGAGAGGCAGACATGACTTCCTTATGATTGAACATAGAAGTGAAGGTGTTCTAGTTGTTTGTTGGGTCCGATATGTGGAGGTGAGTGGCCAGTTTCATGCTGCAGCTGCTTTACTGCCAGGTAAAGAAATTTTTGGACCCAATTTGTTGGAGGTCGGATGGCTTCCAGAACAGGTCTGGATTCTCTACCTCAATCCACTGCCGAAATCATGATTGTTTTGAGCTGTAGCTCCACTCCCTATATGTCATAGTGTGGTGCATATTTAAGTACACAGACATTTTTACCTCTCATCCCTGATTCACAACTACCCAGAAAGTAGTATGTCTGTAGATTGCATTTTGAGGGAAAATTTAAGGGTTCATTTCTCCAGCCTTGTGGCAGAATATGTAGGTCACAGAAAGTTTTAAGGCCTTGTGGTACGGTGGTGAGAGAGTGAAGCTAACCAGTTATCTCCATACAGAATGAATGAATGTGTGGAATATCACCTCCACTCCTCTGTATGGCCGCATGTTGTAATGTTTTAAGTGCAGGAACACTTTTACCTTAAGTGAAAAAGAACGGAAGACCTAAACTTGTAGAGAAGACACCTTTATAATTATAACACATTGCAGATGACTCTGACAGTGGCTCTCAGTTTGCAGTAGAAACATCGTAACAATATGTATCTGTGCCGTCATTGATAATAATCTTTTTATGATATCCAGTCAGTGTTCGTGGGACTTGGATCATTTGAATATTTGTGTATCAACATTGGTCTGGTAAGCTGTATTGCTGGCGGACCATGGCCACAGAAGTAGCAGAGTGTCTGTTGTATTTAGTAGCAGTCACATTTGTACTACTAGCACTTTCACTTTTGCCTGTTATTGTCTCTAACATTTACCAAGTTTTACACTCTGGTATGATGCCTGATATCTTAAGCCAGCATATAGAAGAAAGACTGGTATTGAATATTGAACAAAGCCATTATATGAAATGTTAAATGTTTGCCCAGCACATTTAGGCTAAAGTCACACTAAGTTAATCTTGGACCAAACTTGAAAAAACCGATCTGTGTTTGTAGGCCAACCCTTATGGTAGAAAATCTTTTGGTATTTAACCATGATCTTGGTGGAGTGGTTGTTTAATAGCCTGCTGCTGCATGTACAGTATCCTTTTGTTTACACTCTGGCTCATGTGTTCTGCCATTTTAATAGACTTTGGTCCATGCACACAAGTATCACCTAATGTCTGCGATCACTGAAGGGTTAAAAAACACATTCACAGTGTGAACTTCTTTCTGACATAGGTGGTTATGCTTGTTTTCCAAATGATAACAAGAGTGTGGGTAAAGAAGGAGATGGGTGTAGTGCCATACTGATGATTGACACAAGGACACAACAACAGACATTCTTGCGATCGTTTGATCGTCTTCTATTGGGTGTTTGCACAATGTGGTAGATTAATGTTCTCACATTTCAAAGGAACATGCTGCCTCCATCTTCAGGTGACTGAGTTTGTTTAATATGGGTGATGAAGGGGTTGGAAAGAAAGGAATGTGTTGTATGGGAAGTTGGAGGAATTGTGGCAAGTCCGAGCATTTGGAGGAGGTGAAGTCTGGGGCTAGTACCAAGCCATTAGGAAAGAGTTCCAAGAATTTCCCTATTGAGAGTCAGCAGTTGGGAATGTGCAGGTGGACAGATGTGAGTGATGAGCCTGTGCCTTTACCCATTCTTGTATCTGTGTAAAAAAGACATAACATTAGGAAAGTGACTGACTTCAGAGCCATTCCAATCACGTTTTATAGATGATTCAGTGCAGAAACAACACAATCAAGCAAAAAAAAAAAAAGTCTGGTCACATTAACTCACTGTGTGAGAACACTGGGTAAATAGCATGTGGTCTGTAGTTGGAAATAAATTGGTCTTTGCCTTGTCAGTTTTAAAACATTCATAGATGACATCATTTAGCTCCCTTGTGGCACCTGTGTGCTACAGACAGATATTTTCGTTCTGTTTGTGTTCTTTGGTATTCCAGTGCATGCAGAAAATGTCTATGACAATTGCAAGGCATGAGAACCAGGGTGGCTTGCAGTGACAAACTATGTCACTGGTCAGATTTGATAATATTGTAGTAGTGACTGTTGAAGTTATTGTATTCTGAAATGTGATGCCACATAGTTTGGTGGACAGCTACTGATATTTTGCAGCAGCATGCCACTTACTTCTTTCTAATGCCTGAATGTGGAGGCAGAATGTTACTGCAAAATGTTGGTACCTGTCCATCTACCGAACTAAAACTGAATGATATTCCTTCCATATGTAGGGTTTTTGAGTTTGGCACTTGAAGGTTTAAATTAAAGAGTCTTAACAAATTTTATATTATATTTCTCCAGTTCCATGTTGCTGTGCTACATTGAGAATGTCAATATTGTTAGGTCTATAGTAACAGATAGCACTTCTGGGGCAATGGTCTTGCTTCCTGCTAGCGTGTGGGGAACTTGCATCGTACTTCAGTAGCCTGGTCTGCATGAAGGATAACAGTTCTTTTAGGCACTTTTCTTTTCTGTGCAGCTTTTCTACATTATTTGTGGTTACCTTATTTTTAAAACATTGTGTGATAAATAGTTCTGTTTTATGCTTTAAAGTGAAATATTTTAAGAGATGGAATACTGGTAATCGGAAGGGAATTGCTGTAGCTGAACCAGGCCATCAGTGTTGTGCGATAGTGGCACACATTTCTTGATAGGTCTGTTGTTTATACATACAGTAGGATAATATTGACTTTCAACTTTAATGGTATTCCAAAAAATCCATTACAGGAATTAATCCATTGGATATAGCAACAGTCAAAAAAATAAATTAGTTGGCTCCATGTAACAGAAGAGCCAGTCCTGAAGATAAAACAGTCAAGAATAATTAATGCAAAATAGTACAAAATTATAACAGAATTACAAAATTAAAATCAGTAAATACAAATAGGTACACGTTATAACTACAGCATCAAATAAACATAGTATAATATACAAACATATAAGCTAAATAAATATATACAAACTGTGATATGAAGTTTCAAAATTAATGAAATGTAAAGGAACAGTGGATAATGAATACATACAGAGGAAATAGTACAATTTTACATGGTAAGAAGAAAGGATAATATAAACATAATAAAAGTAAAATATTACTCTTTGTTAAAAAATCATCTGAAGTGTATATGGTGATGTATTAGCAGAATACATATAAAAATTTTATTATTTTAAAGTTTACAAAGAGCGTTTCTTCAACATCAGGCACTGGGACAGAGATTTTTCTTTTGCTGTAAGAAGATATCAGGTTCCCATTATATGATAATTCTTTAGTTTAGATGTGCCTGCAGTATAAACCATTCCTGGCTGTTACAGTGGTATATCTATTAAATCTATGCAAGTGTTACATTGTTTAGTACCAAATATTCTTCTCCCTACATACTGTTAACATATGGCTGCCAACCCTCCCATACTACCGTAAGATTTAAAATCCCCTTTTTAGATGCTACATGTTCGTGCACGGGTTAAAACGGACAGATTTGTAATCTCCTGTTCTCAGACTACAATGAACTTCTGTCTTTAGGTTAAAATCAGACTGTTAGACCTTTACTAACAGGAAATTTAAAAATTCCCGTTTTCTTGGATGATAAAGGTTAAACAGGATTGGTGAGAGAAAATATTAAATATTTAAATTGATGTCTTCTGGGACATGAAGGGTTGCCGGGTGAATGGTTCCAAATGTTTTAAAGGGTTGTACTGCCTTAAGATAAACCTATCCCACTATTCACTTTACACACCATGAATCACATGAAGTTATCAATGTCTAACTGCCTGAGTTATGACACAGCCATTTCTGTAGTATGGTATTGATAAAGTGTAAGGTGTTATTCTGTGTTTAATTGAGAAGGAAGGGACACACAGTACAGATACCAAGTATTCTGTCTCATTTAATTTATGCTGTAGTTGTCATATTTGTTGCTGTGTTTTTTGTTTGTGAGTGCTGCTGTGTTTGTGTATTTGTTTTTTGATTTGTGTTTACCTTGTATGTTATAACAGTTTTGTAGGTTAACAATGTGTCGTGTTTGAAGTTGGAATGAGCAGTTTCAGAGGAACAACTGCCTTTTCCTGCAATGTATTTTTTTATTATTTTTTTATTTTTGTTTTGTGGGAGTCAGTTGAGCAGAAAGGCCTGTATTTTTATTTTGCTTTCAGTAAATGTCAGGGCCAACAGCAAGGATTTGACTACAGAGGAAATGAGAAAGCTCATAGAGAGGTCAGTGAAATGACTTACTCACCCTCTATCCTACTGCACACTGCATTTCCTTTGCTCTTATTGCAATATCACATTTGTGTGATTACAGAGCAGCAGAACACTCACAGATATGGACTTCATATTCACAGCACATGCAATTTGATATATATTTAGTTGTGTGTAACCAAATATACTAGAACCCTCCTCCATTGACACCATTTTTTACAGGTTAGACCCCTTGTCTGTAATAATGCAATAGGACCATCCTTTGTGAACACTGCTGTTTATGAGATAAACCCCTTCTCCAGAACATTCTGATAAGACCCTCCTCATTACCAGTGGGTTTTTATGAGATAAGCCCCGTCCCTGTAACAGTAGCGTAAGATCCGCATTACTGCTGGGGTTTTCACGGGGTAGGCCCCTTTTCTTGAAAACTACAGGAGAGTCCTCCAACATTAAGACTGCTTTTTTATGCAATAGGCCCCCCTTGTCTTGAACAGTATTGTGGCATTAATATACTCGTATCTTCCAATACTATTAATTGTATTTATGGGTGGGTTACAAAACGGTGTTCTTAGTAAGATTTGAGGTTTGACAGTAGTGACTGTGAAGATTATGTTTTCTGAGGTGATGCTGTGGAGTGTGACAGAGCTGTACTGACATTCCAGAAGTATCTGCTGCCTGTGGTCTAGATAGATGAACATTGAACATTCATATACCCTGACGATAGAGGCAGCAGGATCCTCTGAAACATTACACTTCTAGCAAACTGCATGTTGTCACATCCCAGATTATATTAATCTTAAAGGTTTTGGTCCCCTCCCCAATGAGATTAAGACCGTTGCATCTCGTTATGGTCTTCTGATGTATGACAGCACGTAGTTTGGTGAACACAACTATGTTGTGGAGGAGCCTCTTGCCTTTATCTTAGTATAGGAGGGTCATTCATATATAATAAGAAACTGACTAAAAATACAAAAAAATATTGATAGTCTTTGGTAGTCTGTAATAGCCACATTATGACCCGGTCTCATAGCGTGTCCCACCGTTGTTGTCTGTACTGAGAGTGGTTATCAGCTGATGCTCCATTGTACTGTGTTCTTTTGTTTCATTCTCATTACATATTTCACCATGGGCTGGGTAGCATAATTGGTATGGCAACCTGCTATGGGCTGGATGGTGTTGAGATCAAATCCTGGTGGGAGCAAGATTTTCTGCTCCTGTCCAGACTGGCCCTGGAGCTCACCCAGCCTTATATAGACAGTGGATACACTGTCATTCCTGGGGGTAAAGAAGCCAGTGTGTGTGATTGATCACCCACCCTGATACAGTACCAAGATTAAAGAAAGAGTAGAGCTATATCTACTGCCCCTCTGTGCCTTTATGGCCTTATATATTCAAGGACACATGCATTTATCTCAAATCTCTTGGTACTATTGGAGGTATTTCTCATATTCAGTAGTTATCTACAGGCCAGTTTAATAATTTATGGAATAAAAGCTGTTTATATTTAAAAACCATTTTGTATACCTACACACTGTATGACTGGTGGCACAGTGGTTAACGTGCTGTGCTACAAATCAGAAGGTCGCTGGTTTGATCCCAGCTGGTGTCAGTGGATTTTTCATTGACATAAAATCCTTCTGATTGCACTATGGCCCTGGGGTCAACTCAGCCTCTAACAGAAGTGAGTACCAGGAGCATTTCCTGGGGGTAAAGGCGTAAGGCTGACAACCTTACCGCCATCCTGTGCTGTTGTCATGAAATCTGGGAACCTTAACTTCCTGGAACCCTCTGGGCCACTCCAGGCCTGTAACGGGACTGCTTTATATAATATTTATATAGCTGAGCAGTACACTCCACTGTGAGCTGTGGCACGTTTGAGGAGTTATGGCTGTAGTCTTTCACGACCTTTAGTACAAGGTGGAGGCATTTGGTAGCTGTCACCCTTCGGCTGTTTCATCTCCTGGAAAATCCCCCCTGTACAAGATGGGTGGGCCCCAGAGTTTGTCTTCGATGTGGAAGAGGAGAAAAAAATTTGAACCAGGATTCAAACCCCTGTTCTACAGTAATTTGTCACACAGCGAAGTCACATTGAAGTCACATCGAACATGTTCAAAGTTAAGCAGTGTCAGAGTTTTTCTTGCAAAATCCTGAAGTATACTTGTGTGATCAGAAAAATTTGTGTGATAAAAGCATCAGCCATCAGTCAGGTTGGGGGAGTGGCAAATGAATTTGAAGTCCCACTCTTTCCGCTTACGTGTCTAGTGCACACATCACAAGGAAATGCAGTGATCACTTTGTCTTAAATATAACAAGCACTAAGTAATGGCCATTGTAAACAAACTGTACTCCATTAACACACCTTTATTTATATTTATTTTTTAACATCTCTGTTGAAAGTTGTCTTTTAACATGCATGGGTTACCTTGAATCACTGGAATATCTTGTGTGTCCATTAAGTGTTCACTTCTAGTATTTTGCAAATATCAGTGTGAAATTGTTCACCCATTTACCTTCATGGATGGCACTGTTCCACCAGTGTTTTGTAACATTAGATGTTTATTTTGAGAAACTCCACAATAAGTGAACTTATGTAGTCATATGTTGTACAAGAACAGAATTTTCACCTTTGTTGGGCACCTTTTGCACTGTTGTGATGGCACATTCTTGCAATGCTGTTGGCCTAGCAATTAATTTTCTCAATCTAATTATGATTTCTTCCAAATTAAAAATGTGGCCACTGACACCAGTAGTTGTGGAGAGTTTAGATTTTCTATTCCAGAATGATAACTGTTTCGGGACATACATGCAGCAGTGTGATATCATGTTAATGTCCTGATTATGGCAACCTGGTGGAACTGGTTATCATACAGCCAGCTGACGATAACTTTCTTCTGTACACAGATAGTGAAAGATTTGCACACTGTTCAGCATTTAGTAGTTCAGTTGATTCCAGTGGTCATAGTAGCCAGAGACTATGCTTTTATGTAGAAATTGATGTATAACATTTTTGGGGGTTTCTCATTTCATGAAAACACAGGAAACCGTAAGTTACTGATGACTGAGTGTAAGGAGGTGTAAGTTTACTAACAACAGTAGTTTGTAGTAAAATGCCTCTTGGATATTTATTTTCTATTATTCTTTCTTTGCATACAAAAGCACTACAAATGCTGAGCTCTGGATCCACGTGTGAACTTAGTTTGAAATGAGGTCTCTGTTAATTGAAAGAGGGAACTTCTTGAGGATGAGACATTATACCTCTTTGCTGAAAGGTCTTCAGGTGAAAGTAAGGTTTATTTTCATAAAAATTTGTGGGGTACATAGAGAGGGTAGAAAGGCAAAGTTAGCTAGAAACATTTCTTGTTGACAACACTAACGTTTTCTGAGATTTGAAGTTGTTATGAGAATAACTAAGAAGATTACTGTCTTCTGGTTGTGACATTGTGTATTTCAATAGACAGTTGCTGCACCACACAGTGTCATATTCCAGAATATAATCTTGTCATATATTGCCATGAGAACCTCAAATCTGACATAGTAACAGTGGTGAATCCTAATCTGGGGTCAGGTTTAGCAGAATGGTACACAGTTACGTTTGTGCTAGTCTAACCTCTGGATCAGGATTTGCAACTACTTGGTAACACTGTGGGGAGATTCTCATATATAACGTCTGCAGATTTGTATCTCTCATGGAGACAGCCAGTTGTGTAGTTATAAATGCAAGGAAAATTAGCTGGAATTATGCCCACACATGCAATTACCATATACCAAAATTTCTGGGGACCTAAATCCTAACAATATACCGCATTGTTCTCACTGAAATATGTCTCAAGTGTTCCTCCTCTCATTTAACATCCCTCTGTAGTAATTTTTATCACTGTTTTGGGATTCACCTTACAATATGATCTGAACAGAAATACCTTGTCTACAGATTGTGATGAAAGCAAATAATACTTCCATATTCTTGTAGTTTGATTTAAATATGAAATGCATGGAAACAAAAATAATTTAATCGGTTATTTACTCAAATGCTTTAAATCTTTCATGTTGACAGTATTGAAACTGAGTTCTATTGGTAGGGAGAGGTAGGTTTGTTTATGGTTCACTGTTTTTACGTGGGTATATTCTTTCTTCCTCATGTAGTAAATTTCTGATTGTAAGAAATAGTGTCATGATATAGAGTGGCACATCTTCATTGCTAGGTCCATTATTAAAGTGGACTTTTGTTCTTATCCCAACAGCACTCAAGCACATAGTGAATTAATGCAGGCAACCAATTACAGTAGTAACTGCATGTTAAGGGCACAGGCAGTATGTAACCACAGGCCTGTCTTATTTTGTCATCAACCTGAGGTGATGAAGAAATTTACATGTGTAACTTAAACTGTGCAGTTTACTATGGAGACTGTTGTCTGCCCTACAGACATTGGAGACATAATTTGCCCTACAGAACTTGGAAACATTATCTATCTTGCAGAAACTGGAGACATTGTTCTACAGAAACTGGTGCTGTCAAAATGCCTGTAGCTTTACCACCTTAATTTGCAGTCCAGCTTATATTCTTTCATGAATTTTATTCCTGATATAGTAAAACACTCAAAACAAAGTATCTTGCTGTGCTTGTATGTACATGTCTGCTTGTGTGCCTTGCTAACCCAGCTGTAGCATTTATCATCATTGTGATCACAGAAAACCCCACTGTTAATAGTCTTTAAGTGTGAACTGGACTTAATATGGGACTAGATTGTGCAGTCAAGGGTAACATCATTAATTTAACTTAGGTACTGCATGAATTAAAATGTACTCGTGTACCAGTACCTGCATAGAGAAATGTTTTTAGTAGTACAGGTTTCTGTTGTGGCCATATTGTATGGTGAGCATTTGCCTTCACTTCCCTCATGTGATTGGTCACACAGCGCAGGAGTACTGTTTGTATCTTCAGCAGTATGTGTGTACACAAAACAGAAAATTTCACTGTAGGGTGTAACAAATGATTATGTGTAACCTGAATTAGACTATAAGAAGTACATGGCAAGAACCTGTAGCAGACAGCCTTCACAATCACTGACAGACATTCCAGCAGGTCATTAACAGTAGTCTTCTGCGCTGTCAACTGCAGTTACCTTTGCTGGGGAAGTTTGTTGCTGTCAGCAGAATGTTTCGTTGGTTTCTTTCATTTTTCTTGTTTTGCAGTTTCTTGTTTTCTTTTAAAATTCTCATCCATAACTGACAAGACTAGACACTAAGTGTTGCTGATGTGGTACTGACTGTACCTTTACTTATTTCATCTAAGTCCATTTGGCTGTTAAATATTTTCATATGTGAAGATGATGATGATGATCAATCAATTGGTTAATTTTTACACTGACCTCAGACAATAAATATTATTGCATGTGGTCTTAGCGCAGAGAGATGGTTCATTTATTTGACCCAGAGTGACATGAACTGAAGTTTGTACCTGTAGTCTGTGTCATATAAACTACTTCAATATAGAGTGAAGTTACAGTCCCAATTGTCCACATGAGCACTTGACATATGATACATATTCCGTAAAGTTTCTGACTTAGGTTGAATGAAAATACCAGTTTGTCAGTGAGCTGATATAAAATCCAGTTACCATTTTTACACAGTGCTTCATTTTCTTCCTTTTCAGCCTTAATATGTGGTATTGTGCTGAAGCATGCATTGTTTATAGGTTTGGATATTCAATGTGCTTTATGTATTGTTAAATTTCATATAAATCACAGCATTATTATTTTATGCCACGGACATTTGAATTCCTTTTCTTTCAAATTTCATCTGTATGTGCCTTACATTAGGGGCCTGGGGTGTGAAAACACCACAGATTGCTCTGGGTGTCTGGATTTTTGAAGCAGCAGAACAGAAGAGAACAGAAATCAGACTCAAAGGAGATCCATGTGAATGATGTGACTGTTTAATATGAGTCAAACTGGCACATGCAGCATGAGCCTTCTAAAGGTGTATCAGTGTATTGTTTAATTAAGTTAAGACAGCTTTAAGATGCACTCTGCTGCATGGACTTAGATAATTAGTCAAACTCTCTGTGCCATTAGGATTCAATGAATGTAAACCCATTAAGTGATGAAGTAAAATGATTCATATTTGAAGACATGTTGATGAATTCAAATTGGTGCAAAAATTAAGAACTGAAAAGTATGATCAAAGGAAAGCATTTGTGTGGGTTGACACTTATTGTATCAATGGCTTACAGTTCCTTTCAGCAAGAGCTTCAGATACCCTGCTGACAAAACATGGGAGTTTATATCAGTGTGGATCAAAATTTTTAAAATTCTAATTAATTTCCTGAAATGCTGCACATATAATCACATTTACTTTTCATATTTTTTGTCTCTGATTCTTTATGTAATAGAAAAGTTTACTGTTTACATGCAACATATTACCAAAGCAGATTGTGTGTGATTTTACAAATTTTACATTTTTTAATCACTTGTGGAACAGAAATGTTAAACATCTCTTTTTTTTTTATTTTCTTTCTTTTTTCTTCCCTGCTGCTGTCAGTTTTAGATCATCAATTCTAAAGGGCTCTGATGATCGTGTATTACACATAGGATTACTGTCTTTCATAACTTTGCCATTTTCTCGTATTTAAAACAGAATACGGGTTTTGGAGACTGGATCTGTGCCAATTCTCAGGAGAAGTGGTGGGAAGGTAGCTGCTTAGTTGGGTCCAGTGATTGGGAAGCAGTTCCAAGTTCAGAAATATTATGTTCTGTTTGTAAAAAGAGATGATAGTAAAAGTCCGGACACCAAGTAATTGTGATTCTATATTACATGTTTTTGTGACCTTACTTTTAGCAGTTTCCTTTCAAAATCTGTAATGTATTAACACTTGGTGGAACAGCTGGATAAGTTAATGTTCTCCTTCATTCTTTCCGCCAACCGACAGTTTATAAGATACAATTTTCTCCCCTTGCACATTTGAACATTGTGTGGCGAATTATACTTTGAAACACTGCAGTTATGTTTTCAGGAATAGCCTTCTAAATGTTTTTTTCTTCTTTATTTCCTTTTTTAACAGATAATGTTAAATATCTGTTAATGATTAACTGAATTAGAGTCATGAGAAGTCTGTATCTTTGAGAAAAACACTACCACTTGACATTTAGTAATTATTGTTTTGTTTTCTCCACCAGAAACGAAGCAGGGCACCAAAACGGACTCACAGTCACACCCTACGATACTTTGGCAGTGTAATCTTTAGTTCGAGACACAAGAAATACATCGGTGCCATCATCTTCAGCAAATGTAACCAGGAATTTATCATTTATACACTTTATTCCTCTGAAATGAGATTCTGTTTTCCACAATGGTTTCATTCCTGGTTCCATTTCGCAACATTTTTAAACTATTGTTTTGTCATATTTTAATATCCATTTTTTTTATTGATGTAACTTTTTAAGCAGTAACATCATGTGTCCATTTTCCCATGTAGCCAGGGCAAGGTGATTTGAATGATACTCTGGCAGATCTCCATGATATTTGCTTTTGAGTTTGATTTAAATGAAAGCTCAAACTTTGTGACATGTGATATTTTGTCGTGTATGTATGTTTTAAGTGTCCACCCAAAAGTGAAATGACAGTTAATGCTTGGATGTAATGAAGTGTAATCAACTTATGAAATTATCACATTTTATTGGAACTAGCTTCGTGTACTCACCATGATGATACTGTGCTTGGATTTGTTTACATCATATTCTCAATGTCATTCTTATAACATTGTATACTCTACTACAGTTGTTAGCATTTAGCATGTAATGTTTTTGTCATGACCTACACAACCTCGTTGGTTAGTGTGGCTATGATTATTTATGCACGATAGTCATCGAATCCTTTTCTGATATTTTGAATTTAAAGCCTGCAAACCCAAGTCCTTTCTGTAGGAATATGAGATTTTTCTTTAGCTTTGCTGAGTAGCATTTTGTTTTGTTGGCTGTAATGTAAAATAGTAATGTGTCGAGTTCGTACTTTCCAGGGTTGTTCATGTACGCAGTAGTCCATAAGTTTCATGAATGCAGGAGCGCCATAAGTTAATCACATGTCGTAAAAGTTCAGCATAAAGCATTCATTATATTATGCATGCAACATATGTAGCAGAAGTCATATGTTAACAAAAATAAGCTTCTAGCAGAAGTCACGTGGCTATATTTACTATTTACAGAATATAGTAAGCGCTTTGAAAGTGTGTTTAAACGTTTTAGATAATACTGTGTTTTACATACTCTTCGAGACAACAATATTCAGATAGTATTCATTTTTTCTGTGTGTTTGTATTTATGTGGGTTGTAAACGTTTAATGACTGACTTTTCAGAAGTTTCTTGCATTACATGAGTATTGTATTTTATATAATTAGGATTCTAATACTTTTTAGGTAGAATTTCTAGTATATTAATTCATTTTTAAGTTTTAATTGAATGATTAGATGTTGTTTCTATTTGTATAATTGAATTTTTGGAATGTAGGTTACACCACTCGGTGATGCAAGATATCTAATGAGCAAAAGAAACGGGCCAAAATATTTGTATGGAAGGAGTCCTCAAAACGTTATATTTGTTTATAAACTTTTGAAATAATGTTGGGTTTTGTGTTCCCTTGGTTTTGGGGACTACCATATTGAGTGTGAAATGAGCTATTTGTACCAAAGTTGTAGAAGTAATGATTTTTTTTTTGTGTTATTAAAGATTTACAGTCAAAACCTTACTTCTTGTCATTGTTTGAGTATCCACTGTGTACTTGTGAGTCAGGAATCATTGCACTCCTGTTTGAGTCATGTCAGGACCACTTTTCCTGCCTGATTTTATGAATTGTGCTCATCAATGTTCAGAATTTGCTGACTTTACCAGAACATATGCAGATTTACCAGTTGTGTGATCCTGTCACTATATGCAACCATGAAGTTCACCTTATCTTTGTATAGTTGTAGTTGTGCTTCTGTAGAGGAGTCTGACAGCTGCTTCATTGTAGGACTGTGTGAAAGGGACTACACATTGACCTCAAGTATTTTAAGTCTGCACCTCTGTTGAGAGCACATTTTAGACTACATTAATTCAAGCCAAACCAGACATTTTGTAGAGAGCTTTCCTTGCTTGCTTAATGTCCCGTCACATCCTCAGCAGTTTATATCTGTGTTGATCACATACAGTATACCAGCAAGTTTCAGCGTAACAAAAACTCTGTGTGCATGTGTGTGTGTGTGTATATACACACACACATTTATAGACACACACACAAGGAACTTGGTATAAGAATCGAAGAACTTTGGTTGCTTGCATTTTATTATGTGCAGGTTTTGCAGCGTATTTTGCCGTTCATAATGTGTATCCCATATTGAAGCGAGTGGTTTGTATCTTGAGAAAGAGGGCTGGCTCAAGCTTCCTCTCAATTTATTCTGATACCAACCTTGTAGTGGGAAAATTAAAATTACTTCTTCATGGCAACATATCCAAAGACGACAATGTAGTATAACAGTCTAGAATGGGAGATCTCAAACTTTTTTGCTTGTTTACCACTACATTAACAATTTCAATGTTCCACCAATATTTTTTTTATTTAAATAAAAGTGATAAAATTTGAGATCAATTACATAATATTGCCAACATTGCTGTGTGTTAGCAAATGTATGTACCTTATGTTTCATATTTAAAAATATTAACCAGTAAACAATGGTTGTAATACCAGTAATGTTACATGTACCACAGTTTGAGAAACTGTGATCCAGAGTATGTTTTAAACCAGTACTAACATTTAATGCCAAAACTTTGAATGTTGCAAAATGAAACATAAGAAATGTTAAAGAAACCAATTTCTGAGAAGTGTAGAGGTGAACAAGAAGGGACAGAATTAGAAATGAAATACCTTGAAAAGTCTGAATTCAGAATGTGTTATTACAGTTAGAAGAGAAATGGCTATGGTTGCCTGGTCAAGTAAAACATTAAAAATTGGTTACTGAGAAAGTCAGTAGCATTAAAATAAAGGGAAGACCTGCAAGATGACTCAGTTCAACATGGTTCAGCAGGTGCTGTACACCATCCAGAGAACATGAAACAGGTGGCAATAATTTAATAGGATAGGTTTTTTGGTGTTAACTGTATGACCAAGTCAGCAACTCAAACCTTGTAGTACTGAATGATGATTTAAAAGACATCATGACCTAATCAACATACTATCTCAGATTTGAATGGAGAAAGTGACAGAATCAAATGAATATTTCATTGGAATAGCTGGTACCTTGGTCGAAATTTGAAACAGTCACATCACCATTACAAGTCTGTCAAACCATATAAAAGAAAGGATGCTGGATGAAGAGGAAGTTGATTTTGTCAACTTCTGCTAGTTTCTGGAATGGAATGTCATTGTTTGAAAAGTCATATGTTATCAAATCTCGACCTGAGAAGCGGAAGGATGTAAGTCAAATTTGTGTCATATTTGACAATGCATCATTTTCTTAGAATTTCAAACTCTTTCAGATATATATATATATATATATTTCGAAAGACTCACCATCGTATCTCTCGTCATGTGCAATGAGTCATGTACAGTAGGTACCTACTGTACATGACTCATTGCACATAACGAGAGATAAGATGGTGAGTCCTTCGAAATATTGCTCGTGTTCCCCCTTCCCTCCATTCCTACCACTCCGCATTCCTATTGAGACTAATGTTAGTCGATACTATTCATAGTGTTCCTCTTGCTGCATTTGGACATTGTCCATCCTGACTTGGTCAGTCGTTCGGGTCATTCCTAGCGATTCGTACAATTTCCTTCTCTCTCATTTCCGTCCAATGTATATGGCGCTTCATTACCTTTCCATTTCACCCTCCTTATGTTCCCTGATATTCCTCTAACGATACTGTCACCTGTTAGCCATTTGAAATATTCATAGCGTTTCCTCCTGCCCTTCCGGGCTTCGCGCTACATAATCAGTACCGCAGATTACAACCTGTACAAAACTCTGTGCTTGTGACTCCGTGTGTCGTCGAATGCGTGATTTATACAGCATACTTTTTTTTATTATAGCAAGCATGCTCCATTACTTGGTGTAAGACTACATGCTGAATTTACATGTTAGCTTCATATGTAGGAAGTGCCGAGGCTGACATCTTGTGTCTGTACGGCATGTCCTTTGCAATTGAGGTATTGCTATTAATTAACTAAACTATTTATCAGAGCTCTATAACATATGTAACAATATATGTATATGTCCGTGTTACTAATGTTCCAGGTTTATTATTTCTGTAAATGTAAGAAAAGACTTCAATTGCTTCGTTATTAACTCCTTTTTACTAACTGGCCAGCTCCAAGCTTTTAAAACTTTCTCCTTAAACAAGTCTCTTTGTGTTTTATGACGTGTGCACTTGTTAAGTATGTGGTCTAGGATTTGGTCTTCCTTGTTGCAGAGGCATACTGCACTTTCCGTTTTCTTGAATCTGTGGAGATACAACCTAGTTTTCCCATGACCAGTTACCAATGCCATAAAATGCGGGTTTACGTTTATCCTAAGGTGAATCCTGTCCTTACGTTTGCAAAAAAAAAAAAACTTTTGTTATGGCTGCCTTCGTACACTGTTCCCATTCATGTTGCCATTTCTGTGTGGCTTCGTCTCCTAACTCGCTGTATAGGATAGTCTTTGGAATTCTGTCGAAGTCGGTTGGTTATACAGTATACCGTGGTCATTGATGATCTGTGACTGTAGTGTTGGCCGTGCCTGTGCTAGTACTCTGTGGCTTGTGCACAAATTGGCGTTACGTTCGGCCATTTGGAATTGTGTGGTGCACGTGGTAAGTTGGGGAGCGGTTGGTTCCTAAGTATTGGTTGTGGTTGTCGCTTAATATCTGTGTATTTGTGTCACAATATAGTATTTACACGCAAATTTCCTTTGTTGGGTTTAACTGTAATAGTGGTTGAATTATCAGTGTTTTTGAAATTAACTATTTGTACACTTGCACAATTTCAATAGGGTGGCTATGTATGAGGGATTCGATGATGTCTTACAAGTTATCCCTGGCATAGTAATTTGTGACTGATACATAACTTAACTGAGAATCCCTAAACTGCGTATCATTTATATGTAGTTGCTGGAGAATTCTGACCTTAGGGGTGTGCTGGACCATGATACGATTAGACGCGTTTCCCCCAGGGAATAATTGTGGGCTGGTGATTTAAATGTGTTTCTGTTTGTGTATTTGCGAAAGTGCTAGAAGCAATCTCTTGTGCCATTGCTAATACAAAACGGCGTGTCGGGGCAGCGATACTGCAGTGTAGTCAAACCCCCCCCCATCGTTAGACGTACTCATGCCTTTGGTTTCATATTTGAATAATTCTTCCATCTTGAGGAATTCCGATCGTATCGGTCGTAAGTTCCTCATGGTACGTTTTATGCGCCTATGTACTCGACTGGAGCACTTAAATAACTAGCGTATAGCGATTTTGAAATTTCGTGACTTCATTGTAAGTAACGGCCATTTTCACATAATTTTTCATACAAATTTCCGCGTGGTCACATTTCTAATATGCGTGCAGTGTCGAAAAACTCAGTTGGGAAACTGCTGGATTAGATTTTGTGATAGCGTCATCAAATTTCCACGTGGTCACATTTGTAATATGCGTGCAGTGTCGAAAAACTCAGTTGGGAAACTGCTGGATTAGATTTTGCGATAGCGTCATCCCGCCGAGAGTAGCCTAATGCACGCCATGTTCCTCTTTAGGCGGGAATGTGTTCACCCGGGCTGCCGGTAGGTTGCTGGTGTGATTGTTATTTCTGTCCATTCTGTGATAATTCCATCCACCCTGCTTATGCACACAGTGCGGTGTGTTGTTAGCATTCAGTATGTTTTGCAAAGTGAGATTGCCACATACGGCAGGTGTGCTGAGGATTGTGAGGGTTTTGTAAATTGGTTTCCTTTATGTTTTTAAGGCGCCAGTGCACATCCAAATCAGATGCAAGACTACAGTTGCCTGTGTTGTGTGGCATAAAATGTATCTGATGTCGTTTGCTTCGATGCTGGAATCAAAACCCAGCAGACATTATTACTGTAAGTGGTATTGTTAATTTCTGGTTTTATCAGTGCACTGTTTAGCTTTGGTTTTAGTGCCCTTTGCACACGCTGCATGAAACTTAATTCGTTGTTGTGAGATTTTGTGCGTTAGGATTGGTTGGTGTGCAGATGGGATAAAATTAGCTTGGAATATATTGGAACCGTTTGAACATTCATGTTTTTCAAAGATTTCTACAATGCAATTTAGCCATAGGTAAAGTGACTGCAGGCTGTATTATGAGGGGTTGTTTCTTGCGATGTGCAAGGAAGGCACTATTTTCAAGTAGATCAGATATTTATCTCTTAACCATCTGCATCCAGAATCTGTGGAGCCAACTAATTTGTAGGTAAAACTGCATTGAGGTTCATGGCAAAGGAATATGCTGCTCTGAAAGCAAAAACATGACCAATGAAAGTAAGATATATGTGATGCTAGGTTCTGATACAATAACATGTTCTTTTGGGGTATGGTGCTTTGTAATGTGTTACTGAGGAAAGTTACAGGCAGTGTGGTAAGCATTGATGGGCGTAACAGTTCATGGCATCACATCTCAAATGATATCTGAGTGAATATTTTTTGTTAGTATTATGTAGTGGCTGTGATGATTAAACTGTCTCGTTCGTATGACGTGGAGATGATTATTAATGTGTCTGAGCAGTATATTTTGCTCTTGTGCGTGTGTCATATGGAGGAATGGTTTTGGCATTAGTCTTCTTTTTTCAGGATATTTGTCATGGGAAATGGATCTGGAGACCATGTGGTTTTGGGAGAATGAGATACATACACAAAGTTCAGTGAAAGTATCGTGATTCAGTGGCGTGGGTGGTGTGCAGGTAGACATGGTAAGTGATTGTACAGTGAATAGAAGGTTCCATTCCTAATTAAATATTCTTTAAGCACTAAACTGTGATCATTTTTAAAAAGTTGTGTGTGTAGGGATGTGAGATTGGGCTGATGAAACCCCAATAAGTAATGTACGGTGATGAGTATATACCGCCCCAGTCTGAGCATTGTGACTGATTGGTGTTTCTGAGTATGTTGCTGCATGAATATCCAGATGAATTTGTTGATTTTTTCTTCTTTTAGGGTTGAATTGTGGTTAAACTGTGGCATTTGTTGCAGGATGGTGCATTATGCAGTGTTCCTTATGCAGGGTCTTCCTGAAGTATGTGGACACCACTTGTAGAGGCGTGTTCTGTGCTCAAACCAAGATCAAGTCTGTGTAAACATGGGATAGTGGCAGATTGTTACTGTGTGTTGTTAATGCTCACCATGTTGGATTCAGTTTCGCCGTGTTGACCTGTAGGTTGCTAATCTGGTTGGAACTGTAGCTGGTACTTGGGAACCATGCAGTTGGTTTCACTTGGGTCTCTGAATTTGGCAACACTGAAATGGATGGAGTGCAGAATAATGGCTCCAATGTGGCGGCGAGCGCAAACCACCTGCGACAGCCCTATTTCCGTGAGTGGATCCAAAATGGCGGTGAGTGAAATTTATCCGCGACAGCGATATTTCGGGAGGGGGGGTGGATGACTTCACAGAGTGGGGGCACATGAACGCGAAGAGTATGAATAAGTAGACGAAGGAAATAGCAATGAAACCCAAACACCGAAATGATTAGTAGTGGTAGGTTGTTAAAAGAAAAATAACTTAAACAAGCCTAACCTAAGAATGATTAGTAATGAACGAATAGTACTGGTAGGTTAGTAAAAAAAATAACTTAAACGAGCCTAACCTAAGGATGATTAGTAATGAGCGAATAGTAGTGGTATGTTAGTAAAAAATAACTTAAAAAAGCCTAACCTAAGGTTGATTAGTAATGAACGAATAGTAGTGGTAGGTTAGTAAAAAAAATAACTTACACAAGCCTAATCTAAGGATGATTAGTAATGAACGAATAGTAGTGGTAATGTTTTCCACCATTGTAAACAGATATTACATGCCACTCAGATGCACAAAGATCCACACACCACAACGCGGCGTGAAGGGCAACAAACTGTATTGCATTGTGGGAGTAGAATGCGAAAAGGATTGTGTGTGACGTCAAGCACGAATACGTACACAAAGACAACAGCGACACACACTGCGGAAAGCGAAAGATTGGAGCTATTATTATGCACTGTACCCCACTGAAAACTGTCACCTTTTTCTGTCTGCACAGTGCCTCAACACTGAAGTTGTGCATCAAGTTTTCCAAGCCTGTCAGCTTGTGTGAACACTTCCAACTCGAGCCCTTGAGTGGCCATGTGCATAAATGGCATATGTCCTTCAAACGTACTGCAAATTCAGTTATTCTCGCATTTTGCAAATGGTGTGGAATGTTTGGATCATAAAACCATTTGGATTCATACAGCAGGCTAGTAGAGGTTATAAGTGAGGGAAAGGTTAATTTCATTCAACTAGTATGTGGAACATTGTCTGTAGACAGTTGTGAGTGTGCTGTTGGACAGCTGTTTCACATCTGAAACAGGCTTGATCGCTGTTTCCAAATCCAGTATGTAAAATGGATTCGGACAGTGATGAGGCGGAATGTAACACATCTAGTATGGAGGATGAAAAAGTGTATGAACCCATGCCCGTCGTTGCCAGGGTCTACCAGTTCACAGTCTTCATCTAGCCCGTATTTTTCTTCGAGCACCTCTGTGAATGAGGATGCTGTTCAGACAACCTACACAAGGTACTCTGTCCCGATGTCCCTGAAGGCATATAGTGCATGCACACGCACACCTTTAACAGGCCTCCCAAAGGGAAAATCACCACACATCAATGGATATTCCAGTCTGCTTAGCTTCTGTTGCTGTTCTTTGTGGGTGTAATTACTTTGCTGGTTGTGGAGATATCACTACTACCAGGAGTATTGTACTTGTTTGGCAATGGGCCTTCTCTCTGTCCTGACGTGATTGAAGTGGAAATGTTTGCGTTTTTGGCTTTGACATTAGAGATGATTCAGACTGAAGTACAGGATGAAATGGAGCAACTGCGCTGTCCATTCCGCGAACAAGCAGTGGTGCACTTAAGATCTTATCACATACATCGGTTTCTGCAATTCACAGACAATGGCAGGAATGGTGTTGACAGGATGGATGAGAGCCATGAAAGACAATGGACAATATGAGGCATTTTTGAAATTCTAAGGACAGACTTTTCAGAATTTCACAACCCATCTGAAAATTTGGCAGTAGATAGTTATTGTGAAATCCAAGGGAAGAATAACTTTCAAGCAGTATACATCCCGAAAAAACAAACTTCTTGTCATCGAAGTGTGTGGCTCCACTGGCGATGTTGCATGTGTTCAGCAAGGGGTGTGACACGATTGAGGTCAAAGTGCGGTGAATGTGATGCCACTGTGCATGGATGGAAATTGCTTCGCAGACTACCACAGATCGGATGACTTCCAGAAAATCTCTTTGTTCATCCTCTGTACAAAGTGTTGAAACCTTGATCAAAATGTGAGTACCAGAAAGTGGATATTCACAAATGTGTAGAAACTTCTACATTACACGATATTTATAGTATTTTTAAGGTGTACTGAGCATTGTCTTTACTTTCCCCATAGAGTGCTGTTTTTTTCACAAATTTATCCCACCTAGTTCCAGAAATTTTTATGCATTTCAAAAAACGTGCGCAAAATTTAAATGCCCTTGCAGTCAAACTGTGAGTTGGGACTTAACAGTTGGTATTCAATTTGGCATTAAAAGTTTAAAGTTTGTTGTGCTCACCTTGCCCATGTTATACCACTGTACATGATGAGTCGTGACAAAATGTTACCATGGTAGCATATGACATGCAGTAGTGAACATTATTTGGGATACAGTACAACAGAGTGTGGGTTGGGATTTTGTATGTGCAAGGAATTTGCTATTTTGATAATTTCATGAACCTTCTAAGTGTGTCTAAAGTAGTCGGTTTAGATATTTGGTTGTAAGGAGGATAAGGTAACTGGGATGGAGACAACTACATAATAAGGAGCTTTATGATCTCTGCTTCTCAACAGATATGGTGAAGAAATCAAGAAGAGGAAGAGGGCATGTGGCACATATGGGAGACAGGAAAGGTACACAGGGTTTTGGTGGTTAGACCTTAGGAAAGAAGACTGCTTGGAGAACCTAGACATGGGTGGGCGGGTAATCTTAGAATGGATCTTCAAGAAGTGGGATGGGGGCATTGGACTGGATTGAACTGCCTGAGAATAGGAAGAGGTGGGGGGCAGTTATGGATTTGGTGATGAACCTGGGGTTTCATTAAATACAGGGGATTTCTTCACTAGCTGAGGACCTGTGAGCTGAAGGAGGACTGTTCAGTGGAGTTAGATTCTTTTGTATTTTATTCAACGTTCCATAAATCCTCAATAAAAACAAGTAGGATACAGAACATGTCAAGTGTAATACATTATGTAAAGTTATATAAATGTATGGAGTCACATTGATTCCAAGTCAAGTACATGAATGATCTTAGTAATTAACCAGCTTAATGCACAAATTCTTGTTTTATAATAAGTTTATTGTATGTCTATGTGTTTCGAGCACTATGTGCTCATCAGGATGTCAAAATTGTATTATACAGCATCTGGTATCATCACACCTGTAGATGCTTAACCCTTTAACGCCGAACGGCCACTAAAATGGCCGCACATCGTGCCCTTTAAATAGCTGAATGGCCACTAAATTCCGGCATCAAAGGGTTAAGCGTATCATTTACCCAAAATAAGCAAAACTATCAAGGTGCGATGCCCCGGGACCCATGTTTTTATGGACTGCTTTGTGTTTGTGTTGCAGGCCTGGAACACTTCCCCCCACTCAACTGAACCCCCCGCTCTTCCCAGGCTCGTGAAGTGGCGGTGTGTCTCAGAAATGCTTGTATAGGGGAGAGAAGGTGTTTGATGTGCCTGCCACCAGTTGTGGGTTAGGTAAGTTGTGTTAAATTTTGTTCCAGAGGTGGGATTACTGTAGCATGTTCAGTGTACCAGATGTGTGTCAAGTGGCTAGTGCTACTGTCAGATTGTTGTGTTGCTAATGGGTGTTCAGAGAGTGAGGCTTATTGGTAATTTCCTTGCCTTTTACCTCCCTGTATGACTGAAATAACACAGCCAGCCATAAACAAACTAGTTCAGAATGGGTAAATATCAGGTATTGATTTGTGATGTTGCATGAATAGCAACCTCTGTTTCATAGAATTGTAGAGTGCCATGCTATTGCCTATTTCTGTGAAGTAATTTAGATAGGATCCATCTGCTGTATGCACTAATATGCCAGTCTTAAAGTGCACAACTTCTGGACCTTAGCTGTCATGGTGGGTGGGTTATTTTTGTGGGAAATGTGTGGAAATCCCACAGTCCAGCTCCACACTGTGGGACCATAGCAAGTGTGGCGTTTCAAACTGTGGAAAGTGAAGCAAGCTGCTAACAAGCTATGTTGACTTGAGTCCATGTGCAAGTTCAATACGCAGGGCAGCTACAGTTTCCTCTTAGTACTGTGATTAGAGAGTAAACCTATTGTAGTCACAGACATGGTGTTGTAGGTCTTATGTCAAGTATATACAAGGTGGTTCAAATATGACCAGGACTTTTTTTTTTTAACCACAATTGCCAAACACTTACTTGCACATGTCAGTCTTCAACGTACTCCCCTCCGGAGTCAACACATTTTTTCCAATGTTCTGGAAGCATCGTGATGCCCTTTTCAATAAAGGCTTGTGGTTGGCGGCGTATCCACTCCTGAACAGTCTGGATGACTGTGTCGTCTGCAAACCGCATGCCTTGCAAGTCTGATTTGAGCCTTCCGAACAGGTAGAAATCACTTGGGGCCAAATCGGGACTGTACGGTGGATGTGTCAGAAGGTTCCATTTCAATTTCCGGAGGGTTTCCA
>Ga0123357_10001315_pt1 | contig 26197 bp, 24 predicted proteins | sample TergutEmb28metaG_FD_89873 | JGI IMG/M metagenome (GOLD analysis project Ga0123357, IMG submission 89873) | Embiratermes neotenicus P4 segment gut microbial communities from Petit-Saut dam, French Guiana - Emb289 P4 | ecosystem: Host-associated > Arthropoda: Insects > Digestive system > Gut ...
AAATTCGCGGACGGAACAGTATGGGGATTTGAAGATATAGTAAAGATAGGATTTATGGGTACTGTCGGTAGTAGTACTACCGGTACCCAATATGATGACATAATGTATGCGGGGCCTGGGGGCACCGCAATGTATGGTGGTGCCGGTAACGACATAATGTATGGCGGAACAGGAAACGATTCTTTGTATGGAGGAGACGGAGACGACATATTAGATGGAGGCCTTGGAAATGACTACTTAGATGGCGGGACAGGAAACAACACTTATATGTTTGGGAAAGGAGACGGTCAGGACACCATAGCATCTTCTAGCGATACTACCCCTGATAAACTGAACACCATTCAATTTAAGGAAGGGATAGACCCGTCAGAAGTGACAGGGATGAGATCAGGAAATAATCTTGTATTATCAATAGCCGGGACAACAGACAAAATAACAGTACAGAACTTCTATTACAACAACGACCCGAACAGTTATCAGAACCCTGTACAACAGATAAAATTCGCGGACGGAACAGTATGGGGATTTGAAGATATAGTAAAGATAGGATTTATGGGTACTTCCGGTAGTAGTACTACCGGTACCCAATATGATGACATAATGTATGCAGGGCCAGGGGGCACCGCAATGTATGGTGGTGCCGGAAACGACATAATGTATGGCGGATCAGGAAACGATTCTTTGTATGGGGGAGACGGAGACGACATATTAGACGGTGGAGCAGGGAATGACTACTTAGACGGCGGGACAGGAAACAACACTTATATGTTTGGCAAAGGAGATGGTCAGGACACAATAGCATCTTCTAGCGATACTACACCGGATAAACTGAACACCATTCAATTTAAAGAAGGGATAGACCCATCAGAAGTAACGGGGATAAGATCAGGAAATAATCTTGTATTATCCATAGCCGGGACAACAGACAAAATAACGATACAAAACTTCTATTACAATAACGATCCGAATAACATTCAAAATCCGGTACAACAGATAAAATTCGCAGACGGGACAGTATGGGGATTGAATCAGGTCAGTAATGCCGGTTTTATGGGTACTTCCGGAAACGACACTATGACCGGCACCAATTATGATGACATAATGTATGGTGGAGCTGGAAACGATACATTAAACGGTGGAGCAGGAAATGACATTTTATATGGAGGAGACGGAGACGACACACTGACTGGCGGAGACGGAGACGACATATTAGACGGTGGGCCTGGGAATGACACTTTAAACGGCGGAGCAGGAAATGATACTTATATCTTTGGCCGTGGCTATGGTTCTGACACAATAAATGACTATGACACAACAGTCGGAAATCAGGATATCCTCTCCTTTGGCCCTGACATAACAGCAGACCAACTCTGGTTCAAAAAATCAGGTTCAAATCTGGAAGTAAGCATAATAGGTACAACTGACAAAGTAACAATAAACAACTGGTACAGCGGAAACGCCTATCATATAGAAGAATTTAAAACAGCAGACGGAAAAACATTACTGGATACCCAGGTAGACTCTCTTGTATCGGCAATGGCATCATTTTCACCACCTGCATCGGGACAGACAACTCTTACAGCTGATACTCAGACTGCCCTTGCTCCTGTGATTGCCGCGAACTGGAAGTAGGGTTGTAATTTAATTGATTGAACCGCGAAAAGCGCGAAATACACGAAAAAACCTTTTATCCCTCACAGAGGCACAGAGAGAAGCCAAGAAAAAACTGATTGAACTGCCGGAAATATTTTGTTAAATGTAGGGGCGACCGTCCTCGGTCGCCCGATAAAACTTGCCTAATTGTATGATATATCATAGAATCAGGCAATATATCGAATGTTGTAATTTACGATCTATATTACCTATGAGCTTGGGTATTACCTGAGCTCATAGAAATAGCGGTATAGATAAATTGATTTAAATACTATTGCCTAATTGTATTTTCTGGATTGCGGAGCCTGCACTGCGCACATTCGCTATACTCGGGAAGATACGGGCGGCAGATTGCCGCCCCTACGATGAATGCCGTAATGATAGGAATGCAGTGGGTGGCCGAACCACCCCGCCCTGCGGGCACCCCTCCATAGAGGGGAATAACTACGATAAGAAAGCTTACTATAAACAATGCCCGATAATACTCAAGACAGTTTAAATAACAAACTGGATCAGGAAGCTGATCAAACTCAGCCCCAGCAAGCATTAGACACAGGCCTTATATGCTTTATAATGATGGCCAGGTTTCATAACATAGCAGTAGACCCCCATCAAATAGTTCATGAATTCGCATCAGCAGGGAAACCTTTTAGTACCACTGACATACTCCTTGCGTCAAAGCGTCTTAAACTTAATTCAAAAGTTGTAAAAAGCAACATATCAAGACTTAAACTTAAAAAGATCCCTCTTCCTGCCGTAGCAATAGAATACGATGAAGAAGGTTTGCCATCGTACTTCATCCTAGCCGGAGTTGACGAATCAAATGTATTAATACAATCACCAAAAGCAGGCCGTCCTGAAACCATAGCCCTCTCTGACTTTGAACTCAGGTGGACAGGAGAACTGATCCTTTTCACATCCCGAGCATCCATGGCAGGAGAAATGGGTAAATTTGACTTTACCTGGTTTATTCCGGCCATAGTGAAATACAGAAAACTCTTAACTGAAGTACTTATAGTAAGCCTTGCCATACAGCTCTTTGCCCTTATAACTCCGCTCTTTTTCCAGGTAGTAATGGACAAAGTATTAGTACATAGAAGCCTCACTACCCTTGATGTAATAGCAATAGGGCTCACCGTTGTGGTACTCTTTGAAGTCACCCTTACCTCCCTGAGAAGCTATGTATTTGCCCATACAACCAGCCGTATAGACGTTGAACTTGGAGCACGGCTTTTCAGACATCTGCTTAACTTACCTCTTGCTTACTTTCAGGCAAGGCGTGTAGGGGATTCGGTCGCCAGGGTAAGAGAACTGGAAAATATCCGCTCCTTTCTTACAGGTAACGCCATTACCCTTGTGCTTGACCTACTCTTCTCCATAGTATTCATAATAGTCATGCTCTTTTACAGTGGCTGGCTCACACTGATAGTCATAATTTCAATTCCATGCTACATACTTCTCTCGGCTTTTTTCACCCCTTTACTGAGAGCCCGGCTGAATGAAAAATTCAACCGTGGCGCAGAAAACCAGGCCTTTCTTGTTGAAAGTATAAGTGGAGTTGACACTGTTAAAGCAATGGCAGTAGAACCTCAATGGATAAAAAAATGGGAGAATCAACTTGCCGCTTATGTAAAAGCGAGCTTTAGAACAACAACTCTGGGAACATTTGCAAACGGCGGTGTCAATCTTGTATCAAAACTTGTAACAGTGGCAATCATGTACTTTGGGGTAAAACTTGTAATTGACGGTAAACTCACCATAGGGCAACTTATAGCATTTAACATGCTGTCAGGCCAGGTCTCCCAACCTGTTATGCGGCTTGCGCAGCTATGGACAGACTTTCAGCAAACAGGAATATCAATCCAGCGTCTTGGTGACATACTTAACAGTAAAACAGAACTTGTAGAAAACAAAAGCGCTCTTCCGTCCCTCAGAGGCGGGATAATGCTGGATGATGTCATATTCCGATATAAACCTGACGGCCCGGAAGTCTTAAAAAAGGTCTCTCTTGATATCAACCCCGGTGAGATTATAGGGATTGTAGGGAGGTCAGGCTCAGGGAAAAGCACTTTAACTAAACTTGTTCAACGCTTATACGTGCCTGAAAGAGGCAGAGTACTTATTGACGGTATGGATCTCTCCTTAGCGGACACAAGTTCCTTAAGAAGGCAGATTGGAGTTGTTTTACAGGAAAATGTCCTGTTTAACCGCACAATAAGAGAAAACATTGCCCTTGCCAGTCCGGGCGCTCCTCTTGAAGTCATTATGAATGCTTCAAAACTTGCTGGCGCTCATGACTTTATCCTGGAAACTCCCGAAGGTTATGACACAGTTGTTGGCGAACATGGCTCAACCCTTTCAGGCGGTCAGAGACAAAGAATAGCTATTGCCAGGGCACTTATGACAAACCCCCGAATACTTATCTTTGATGAAGCCACCAGCGCTCTTGATTACGAATCAGAACGGATCATACAGCAAAATATGAAAGCCATATGCAAGGGGAGGACAGTCATTATAATTGCCCATCGTTTGTCAGCCATAAGAGACGCCAACAGGATAATAGTTATGGATCATGGTGAGATAGTAGAAAGCGGAAGCCATACTGAACTTTTAGGCAAAGAAAATGGCCATTACTCTTATCTTTTCAGGTTACAGCAGGGATAGTAAAGAATGAAATTAACTCCAAAAATTCAGGCAGCCTTTGATCTTATAAAACACTATAGTAAAGTCTTTAAAATAGCCTGGGGCCATAGAAAAGAAATGGAACCGGGCAAACGCCTTTCAGATGAATCGGAATTTTTACCTGCCGCACTCTCTTTACAGGAAACCCCTGTATCCCCTTTACCACGGGTTGCCATGTGGCTTCTCATAATTTTTGCCGTTCTTGCCCTGTTATGGGCTATTTTTGGGTCTATTGACATAGTTGCAACTGCCCAGGGGAAAATAGTACCAAATGACCGTACAAAAACCATTCAGCCTGTTGAAACCTCAACAATCAAAGCAATATATGTCTCTGACGGACAACTTGTCAAAGCCGGCAACCTTCTCATAGAACTGGACAGCACAGCCACGCAAGCCGATGAAAACCGTATAGGCGGAGATCTTGTATCAGAAGAACTTCAAATAGCCAGAGGAGAAGCTATGCTTAAAGCTATTGATACAGGAGTGCCTCCTGAGCTAAAACGACCGGAAGGTGTTGATAATATAAAATTTGATGAAGCACAGAACCTTCTACTTGGAGAGTTCAACGAATATTCAGCTAAACTTGACCGTATGAATGCAGAATTGGCAAGAAATGAAGCGGACTACAGCTCCACTCAGGAAGAGGTCCGCAAGCTGGAACTCACTCTCCCCATAGCTAAACAAAAAGAGCAGGACTATAAAACACTATATGATGAGACCTTTGCGTCTAAACATGACTATCTTCAATATAAACAGACCAGAATAGAACAGGAAGCAGACCTTGCCAGCGAGAAAAGCAAACTTAAAGGAATGGCGGCTTCGGTAAAAGAAGCCAAAGGGCAATGCAATGAACTTACAGCAGAAACCCGGAGAATTGCCCATGACAGCATTACAGACGGCCAGCAGAAAGTTGCAGAAATGGAGCAGGATTTTCTTAAAGCCGATACCAGAAATAAACTTATGAAGATCACATCTCCCGTTGACGGGACTGTACAGCAGCTGGCAGTCCATACTGTCGGCGGGGTTGTAACTCCTGCCGAGCCTCTTATGATTATTGTACCCCAGAGCGGCCAAATAGAAGTAGAAGCTTTTATTGATAATAAAGATATCGGTTTTGTTAAGCCGGGCCAGGAAGCAGAAGTTAAAATAGAAACTTTCCAATACACCAAGTATGGAACCATTCACGCAAGAGTAGAATCTGTTTCCCATGATGCCATTAATGATGAAAAAAAAGGGCTCATTTATTCGGCAAGGGTGAAACTTGATAAATCAGATATTAATGTAGATGGTAATAAAGTTGCCCTTACGCCTGGCATGGCTGTTTCAGTTGAAATTAAGACCGGCAGAAGACGTGTTATTGAGTATGTTCTTTCGCCGCTGATTAAGCATACCAGCGAAAGCCTCCATGAGCGGTAAGTTGTGGCGATTTATGTGACGCAGGCTTTTGGTCATATACGGCGACCGTAGGGGCGATCATTGATCGCCCGAAATTCCCCTCCTGGGAGGGGTGCCAGAAGGGCGGGGTGGTTATCGGGCGCACACTGGACGTCCCGATTGGAAACCTCTTGTTGGGAAAGAGGAAACATTCACCACTCGTTGCAAACGAGGAATAGCAAAAGGGGTATGATTGCATTGTCAGGTCGCAGGTCGTTGACCTGCGGTTATGAAAATCAAGCCCGGTTGGGCTAAAATTCGACACAAGTGTGGAACTTATGAAATGTGTATCACCACTCTCTTTAATATCAATATTATTTTTCATGCTTTCATCAACCTCCTTTGCGGATAATCAGGTAATAAACCTATCCTTAAAAGAAGCTGTCCGTCTTGCCGTTGAAAATAACCTTTCTTTAAAAGCTGAACTTTATAACCCGGCCCAGGCAGAGGCAGACATAAGGAAAAACAGGGCGATATATGAAACGCGTCTGCTGCTTAACAGCAGTTATCAGGACACAACAACATTCCTGCCAAATACCCTTGAAGAATACAATGCCCAGCAACTTATTATAACTCCCGGTCTCTCTAAACTCTTTCCCACAGGTGGAACAGCTGAGGTACATTTTGATAATCAATATAACAGGCAACCAACATCTGGCATTGGCTACATCAATGGATATCCAAGCTATTGGCAATCAGATATCTCCTTAAAGCTAAACCAGCCGTTACTTAAGAACTTTGGCAGGGATGCAACAGAACTTAACATTAAAGTAGCGGAAATGACTAAAAAAGGCTCTCTAAAACACTTAAAAACAGCCATATTATCAATGGTTGCCCAGGTAAGAACCGAATACTTCAAACTAAGAAGCTACCAGGATGACCTTCAATCAAAGAAAAAATCTCTTGAATTGGCAAAGCAAATCCTGTTTGAAACAGAAGCTAGAGTAAAGGCAGGAGTATTGCCTGCTATGGAAATATTAAATGCCAGATATGGAGTTGCCTTAAGAGAAGGAGAACTAATTGATGCTGAAAAAACAGCTCATGACCAGAGAGATGTATTAGCACTGCTTCTTCAATTGGATTCATCGGCAGATATCATACCGATAGATAGTCTGGATAAAGAAGCACACAAATTTGACCAGGAAGAAGCTTTAAAACTGGCTCTTGCTAACAGACCTGACCTGGACGAAATAAAAACATCCTTTGATACAGCAGCACTGCAAACAAAAGTATTAAGAAGCCAAACATTGCCAACCCTTAACCTTGTATCCAGCGTTGCTTTTACAGGCGCTGCCACAAAGTATAACAGAAACATAGAACATGTCGGATCAACAGACTATCCTATCTGGAGTGTTGGTATCCAATTTGAATATCCATTGGGGAATCAGGAAGCAGAAAACGATTATATAAAAAGCAGACTTAAAACAGAACAGATAGAAACCCAGATAGAAGGTCTTAAAGCATCAATAGCAAATGAAGTAAGAACAGCAATAAGAGGAGTTGATTCGGCCTATAAGCAACTTGACATTTCAGATAAAGCTGCTGCTTATGCAGATGAACGATTCAGGGCATACTTAAAGAAAAGTGAAGTAGGGCTTGCCACAAACAAAGATGTGCTTGATGTAGAAAACGACCTTTCCACTGCCCGAAGTAACCAGATTAAGGCACAGACAACATATGAAACAGCACTTACTCAGTATTGGAAAGCGACGGGTGAGCTTCTTGAACGTGAAGGTATAAATGTGGAAGTTAAGAAGTCTGATGCGCTGTATAATAAGATTCGATAATAATAAGGCGGTTTCCTCTCTCCGGCACTGCGTGTCACTTCTGTCTAAGAGGGAGGCTAACCCGTAGAGCGGTTATTGGTTGCCATACGGGACGCAAAAAGCGGCAGCCGAGTGACACAGGATTTTGCGCCATGCGCCAGGCAGCCAAGGCGTAGGTCGCGAGGCGGATGTAGGGGCGCACAGTGTGCGCCCGATAACACGGGCGGTCAATGGCCCCTATGGCGTTGAGCAGTCTGTGACGCAGCTAACACAGGTGGATGCAAAAAGCTGAAGCCGTAAAGAGCGTAATATGTTTAATTTATTAGTTATCTTAGGCCCTACTGCCACCGGTAAAACCCGCCTTGCTGCTTCAATAGCTGCTGAACTTAACGGAGAAATAATATCCGCCGATTCACGCCAGGTTTTTAAAGGTATGGATATAGGCACAGGTAAGGATCTTTCCGAATATGGCGGGGTTCCTTATCATCTTATAGATATCCTTGAAGCTGGTGAGGAATTTAGCCTGTTTGAGTTTCAGAAGAGATTTGCCGCCGCGTTTAATGATATAACCGGGCGTAAAAGATTGCCGCTTCTTGTGGGAGGGACAGGCCTCTATCTTGACGCTGTTTTAAGAGGGTATAAGCTGCATGACGCTCCGTCAAATGCCGAACTAAGGGGCGAGCTTGAAGCCCTATCACATGAAGAGCTCAGGAATTATCTTATTGAGCTTGATTCAGACCAACATAACAGTACAAACCTGCTTGGGAGAGAGCGTATTATCCGCGCTATTGAGATAGCCTGTTGTACAAATAAGGAAGAGGCGATAGAACTGCCGGAGCTGAAGCCTGTGGTATTCGGGATAAAATTTCCCAGAGAACTGCTGAGGCAGCGTATTACAACAAGGCTCAGAGAGCGGCTTAAGAGCGGTATGATTGAAGAGGTGAAAAATTTACTGGATTCCGGAGTTTCTTCTGAATGTCTTGACTCATATGGCCTTGAATACAGGTATGTAACAAGGTATCTTTCAGGTGAGTTAAATAAAAACGATATGTTCCAGAAGCTTAATTCAGCAATCCACGATTTTGCCAAAAGGCAGGAGACATGGTTCAGGCGGATGGAACGGAATGGCGTTGATATTATCTGGCTGGATGGTAACAGTGATCTACATGCAGGCGTTATGACGGAAATAGCAAAGCGTGAAAATTGAAAAGGTATATGATTACCTGAAAAAGCGTGGCGTTAACGGTGATTGGAAGCTGACTATTAATTGCCATGAGCCTCTGAGGCTATTCCGTGGAGGGATAATTATCCCTGCTTTCGCGGAATTTGAGTCGATACCTGAACTCATTAAGTCTTTAAATGCTGATTCTACCCTTGCAGAGAATGGCCTTATAGTAGTTTTTGTACTGAATAACCGGATTGACGCCTTAGATTCTGAGAAGATGAGTAATGTTAAGACATTAAAGTATCTTTCAGCCAATTCCGGTTCTTTCAGCTTTCCTGTCGGTATTATTGACGCTTTTTCCCCTGGTCTGGAGCTGCCGAACAAAGACGGCGGTGTCGGCCTTGCCCGCAAAATAGGGCATGATTTTCTTCTCCCATATTTTGATTTTGAAAATTGTGATCCGATAATGATATCTCTTGATGCTGATACCATTATTGAACCAGGATATGCAGGAGCTATTTTAGATCATTTTGCTAATAGTCCCGATGGCGGAGCTGTTATACCTTTCAGGCACAGAGATGGAGCAACGGAACAGGAGACCAGGTATATACGCCGTTATGAACAGTTTTTACAGTCTTATGTGGATGGCCTTAAGTATGCAGGCTCTCCCTACGGATTTCAGACTATAGGGAGCGCCATGGCCTGCCGTGCTTCCGCGTATGTTGCGTCAGGCGGTATGAACAAACGGCGGGCAGGTGAGGATTTTTATTTTCTCCAGAGTTTGGCAAAAGTTACAGGAATTGGGGAGGTTAAAGGAACTGTAGTACACCCGTCTCCGAGGTGTTCAGACAGGGTTCCTTTTGGTACAGGCAGAGCAATGTGTAATATGTATAAAAATGGCGAAGAGGCAATTCTGTTTTATGATCCCCGATGTTATTTTATTTTGAAAGCCTGGCTTGAGATTGCCGAAAAGGTCTGTAAAAGTATGGGGCCAAACCTTTTGGAAGAGGCTTTTTCTGTCTCGAAGTTTTTAGCTGAGTTTCTTATTCAACAAGGTTTTGAAAAGATATGGGAGAAAATGCTTATGCAGCACAAGAGCCCTGAACAGCTTGGTAAGGCGTTTCATAACTGGTTTGATGCGTTTCGTACGATGAAGCTTGTTCATTATCTATCTGATACTGCATTTCCAAGGTGTACGACTGCCGCTCTTTGCATCTGACTGCGTTGGCTGCGTCGCAGGCCACTCAACACTTGTAGGGGCGGCCGTCCCCGGTCGCCCGATAGCTGCCCCTACGGTTGCCTCGTGACCTGCTCCTCAGGCGCCTGGCATATGGCTCAAAATCCTGTGCCATTAGGTGAAATGATTTATTGCCTAATTCTATGATTTATAGAAAAATAGGCAATAACCATTAATATATTAGCTCAGGTATTACCTCAGCTAATGGAAATAACGGCATAAAAAATAATTGCCTAATTATATAAAATTGATAGAATTAGGCAATATTTAAAACATGTTGGCTCCAGATATGTAGGGGCGCACAGTGTGCGCCCGTTTAACCACCCCGCCCTTTGGGCACCCCTCCATAGAGGGGAATTTCTGGATGGCCAATGGCAACCCCTACTGGAACCATATAAAATAGGATAAATGATATATGAAAATTGTAGGCAGGTTTGCTCCGTCTCCAACAGGTCCCCTTCACATCGGCTCTCTTTTTACAGCCTTAGGCAGTTACCTTTTGGCAAAGAGTAAGGGGGGCGAATGGTTCTTAAGAATTGATGATCTGGACAAACAGCGCGTAATACCTGAAATGATGGATGACATTTTCAGAACCCTTGAATTTTTCGGTTTTGAATGGGACAGAGAGCCGATTTGGCAAAGTAAACGTGATAAATCTTATCAGCAAGCTCTAGAGGTGTTGAAGGATAAAGGATTGATTTATATGTGTGGTTGCTCAAGAGCTGAGATCGCCAGAATTGCCACAGCGCCTCACGGTTCTTCTGAGGAGCTGTTTTATCCGGGAACCTGCCGTAACGGTATTGAAAAAGGTAAAATCCTTAGAGCTGCCCGTGTCCGTGTTCCAAATGATCTGATTAAGTTTAATGATAAGGTGGTTGGTCGTTATCAACAGAATCTTGGAGAAATATGCGGCGATTTTGTTGTTAAACGAGCTGACGGCCCTTTTGCTTATCATCTGGCGACTGTTGTTGATGATTTTGATTCTGGAGTAAATCAGGTTGTCCGGGGAGGGGATTTGCTCTATTCGACGCCAAGGCAGATATATCTGCAAAGGGTTCTTGGTTATCCTCAACCTGAATATTATCATCTGCCGCTTATCTTATCTGAAGGTGGGAGCAAGCTGAGTAAGAGGGATAACGCGATTTCGCTTATGAATTCTGATGATCTGCTGAAAAGAGGGAACTTTTTGCTTAAGAGCGCTCTTAAGCTATTAGGGCAGAGAATTCCAGCGAGCTCAGAAGCTGACTCTCCAAGAGAGATACTGCAATATGGAATCACAAATTTTGATTTTAATGTTTTACCAAAGGTTGATTCTCTTAAGCTGAGCCATTATAGCAAATCAGGCGGCAGCTTATAAATAGACTTTTACGGGATTACGAGAGCTGTAACGTTCTTTTTTTGTATTACATTTGTATTCTTCCAACTTTAGTTTGATTTTTTTCGTTGTTTGCATATAATACAATTATTATGTAGGGTAAGTAGGGAATGCCGTGAAAAAGTACGAGGGCTGAATCTATGAAGAACAGTATGGAAAACATTTTAGTTGACAACGCAAAAGTTATGGCCAAGGGGCAAATCACTTTGCCGAAAGATATACGCAAGGCATTGGGTGTTGACACAGGGGATAAGGTAATGCTTATTATGCGGGATAATCAAGTTATTATGATGAACTCCGCTATTTATGCTTTAAAGATGTTTCAGGAATTCATGGCTGGGGAGGCTGAAAAAGCCGGGCTTTATTCTGATGATGACGTGGTGAAAATGATAATGGAAATGCGGGCGGAGAAAAGTTGATCAAAGTCTTTTTCGATACAAACGTTCTCGTATCTGCCGTACTTTTTCCACAAAGCGTTCCCGCTCAGGTTTTTGCCACTGCTGTTACACCGCCTTGCCGTGCAGTTATCTGCGATTATACTTTTGATGAGTTCAATCGTGTTTTCACTGCCAAATTTCCAGATAAGGTACAAGGCTATAAACAGTTTCTTTCGTTCATAGCCTCATCGGTCGAAATAGTTCTCACTCCTCCGGGTAATGAGAGCGTGAAAAGTGAATCTCAAATCCGCGATGTGAAAGATCGCCCCATTTTACGTGCGGCAATTGCCGTAAAAGCAGATATACTTATAACCGGAGATAAAGATTTTCTTGAATCCGGCATATCAATAATACGCATTATGAGCGCCGCAGCATTTATGGATATGATAAAACTTAAATCTTAATTCTTGCATATGTTTTAAACTTCAAAGTAGGGATAGTTAATGAATTTGGATATAGCACGAAAAAAGATGGTGGAGAGCCAGATTATCGGCAGAGGGATAGAAGATAGCAGAGTTATAGAGGCTATGCTCAGAGTCCCGCGACATCTTTTTGTGCAGGAGGCTATGTCTGCTCAGGCGTATAGCGATTCAGCTCTGCCTATCGGAGAGAAACAGACGATTTCACAGCCGTATATGGTGGCATATATGGCTGAAAAGCTTGAGTTAAGGAGCTCTGATCGTGTGCTTGAAATAGGTACAGGTTCAGGATACCATGCTGCGATACTTGCTGGGCTTGCACAACGTGTTTATACGATTGAACGGATTCCGGTTTTAGCAGTGAAAGCAAGAAAGCTTTTTGATACTCTTGGGCTCACTAATATTGCGATGAAAATAGATGACGGGACAGTCGGCTGGAGTCAGGAAGCCCCTTTTGATGCGATACTTGTAACGGCAGGCGCTCCGCGTATTCCTGATGGATTATTAAAACAGTTGGCAGTTGGTGGGAGGCTTGTTATTCCAGTTGGTGATGAGAAAGAGCAGGTATTAATAAGAGTGAGAAAAGATGAAGATGGCGGGTTTTCAGAGGAGAGTTTGCTGGATTGCCGTTTTGTAAAGTTGATTGGCAAAGAGGGTTGGAAAGGCTATGAGTAAATCAGGATGGGTGGAATATGTACAAAATAGATAATTACGATGATAGTCCTGATTTATCTGAAGATGTCAATCATACAGACGATATTGAGCCTGATGCAGAGGCTTTAGCGAATGAGGAGGCTCTTCTTGATGAAGATAGTTCTGTTGATGATATTGAACCTCCCAAAGAGGAGCATTTTAATGACGCAATAAAATTATATTTAAGAGATATTCAGAAAACAAAGCTTTTATCACCTGAAGAAGAGAGAGAAGTGGCCAAGAAAATAGCCGCAGGAGATAAAGCCGCCAGAAATAAGATGATAGAGTCCAATCTGCGTCTTGTAGTAAAAATAGCGAAGCGTTATATAAACCGTGGGTTACCTTTTCTTGATCTTATTGAAGAAGGGAATATAGGTTTGATAAAGGCTGTTGAGCGGTTTAAGCTTTCTAAAGAGTGCCGTTTTTCGACTTATGCGACCTGGTGGATAAGACAGTCTATTGAAAGGGCGATTGTTAACCAGTCCCGTACTATAAGGCTTCCGGTTCACGTATCAGATGATATAAATAAGATGTTGCGGGTTACAAGAGAGCTTTCGCAGCGTAATAACAGTGAACCTACAGTTAAAGAGATAGCGGATGGCATGCAGAGTAATGTTGCGTATGTCAGAAGATTGATGGTTCTTTTGAAGAAAACCTATTCAATTGAGCAACCTATGAATGACAGTAGTGATTATTCCCTCCTTGATACAATTGAGGATCTGTCGACAGTTTCTCCTGCGAAGCTTCTTGAAGATGTGAACAGGTTTGAGCTTGTAACAAAATGGTTTGAAACTCTTACAGATAATGAAAAGAGTATATTAGTTTTGCGTTTTGGTCTTGGAGATAGGGATCCGTTGACTTTAGAGGCTATAGGGAATATTTTTGGAGTTACACGGGAGCGAATAAGACAGATTGAGGCAAAAGCTCTTGAAAAACTCCGTAAAATAAGTGAAATTCGTGAAATGTAGATATATAAAGGGGGTGCAATGGAGGAGCTTAAAGAGATTATCAGGGATGTTCATGATTTCCCTAAAAAAGGGATTGTTTTCAAAGATATAACGACTCTTTTAGCAGATGCTAAGTCTTTTCATAAGATGATTGAGCTTCTTGGGAATAGGTATACAGGTAAACATGTTGATAAGGTTATCGGAATTGAAGCCAGGGGGTTTATTATTGCTTCTGCGGTGGCCTATAAACTTGAAGCAGGCCTTGTTCTTGCGAGGAAACCGGGTAAACTCCCGGCTGAGACTTTTAAAAAAACTTACGCCCTTGAGTATGGGACGGATGCCCTTGAAATACATGTAGATGCGATTAAGCATGGAGAAAATATTCTTATTGTAGATGACGTTCTGGCAACTGGCGGCACAATGGCTGCGACGGTTGATATTGTAGAGGCAATGGGTGGGAGCATGATGGAATGCTGTTTTATGGCCGAGCTGGAATTTCTCAATGGCCGTTCCAAACTCCCTAAAGATAAAGTTTACTCTCTGCTGAAGTTTTGAAATTATCAGATAACAAATTTGCTAATTACTTGCAAATACTGCTCATATTGGTGTATATATCTAAGCCCTGTCCCCGTAGCTCAGCAGGATAGAGCGACTCCCTCCTAAGGAGTAGGCCGGACGTTCGAATCGTCTCGGGGACGCCAGAAATTTAAACACCTACAACTGACCTTGTAGGTGTTTTTTATTGTTTAACAGTCTGCGTCCGTAAATTCTTTAACCGCAAAAGACGCGAAAAGCACGAAGAAATCCCTTTTTATTTACCATAAAGAACACAAAAAAAGTAAAAATAGCGTCCTTTGCGAAGCCTTTGCGCACCTTGCGTTAAAAAGAAATAAAAGATAAACCGCAAAGAACACAAAAAAAGAATTTTTAATGTTTTCAAAATAGTGTCCTTTGTGAAAAACTTTGTGCCCTTTGTGGTGAAAAGAAATAAAAAGGTTTTCTCTGTGAACTCTGTGCTTCTGTGAGAAACAAAAAAAGGTTTTATTATTTCGCGCTTTTCGCGTGTTTCGTGGTTAACGTTCGGTAATACGGGCGGCAGGTTGCCGCCCCTACGGCTCTTTGTGAGGTAATAATACAATTAGGCAAGTTTTTGTACATTACTACGTATGCTATCAAAACCTATAAGCTTAGGTATTACCTCAGCTAATAGGTTTTATAGCATTAAAAAATCAATTAAAACTATATTATCTATTTATAGAATTAGGCAATAATTTGAAGTTTTATCATGCCCGCTTTATACTTGGTTTGTAGCATTTATTACTGCGCTGTATACCCTCCGTCAATAAGAAGCGATGCTCCTGTTATAAAGGACGCTTCATCGCTGGCGAGGAAAAGCACAGCATTTGCGACCTCTTCAGACCTCCCCAGCCGCCCTAATGGATGGAGAGCTGCCAGAGCCTTTTTCTGCTTGGCTGGTATAATATCAAGAAGAGGGGTATCAATATAGCCGGGGCATATGGCGTTTACTCTTATGTTATGTTTCGCGTAATCAATCGCTAATGTCTGGGTCAATAATTTTACTCCGCCTTTTGAAGCTCCGTAAGCGGTTACTTGATTTCTGCCGACAAAGCCGTGAATGGAGCCGCAGTTAACAATAGCGCCGCCGCTTTTCTGCTTTACCATCTGCTCTATAACGTATTTATCTGATAGGAAGACGCCTGTAAGATTTACGTCTATTGTCTTTTGCCATGCTTCAAGAGTTAGTCCGGTAGCTTCATTATCATTGGCAATACCGGCATTGGCGAATAGTATATCGATTTTTCCGAAATGTTTTACAGTTTCTGCCACCATTTTCTTAGTATCTTTTTCTTTTGATACGTCAATTTTAATAAATAAGGCCTCGTGCCCTGCTTTCTTGAGTTTTGAGGCCAGATCTTTCCCCTTTTCGTCAAAGTCAGCAATGACTATTTTAGCCCCTTCTTTCGCAAATGCTTTAACAGTCGCTTCACCAATCCCACTGGTACCGCCCGTTACAATTACCACTTTGCTCTTAAATCTCATGATAGCCTCCTGTCATTGCCGTTATGGCAATAATAAATTTAAAGCCAGTTTATTTTTTTGTAATTATTTATGCGCTAAAGTATACATCTATATTTCTGATATGGTAATCAATTAATTTTAAATGGTATAATTTATCATTTAAAAAGGACTGAAGTTTTCAAACTCAAAGGGGGTTAATATGTTACTGAACGAAAGCTGGTGTACTGTACAAGAGGCAGTTAATAAATACGGGATTGATAAAAGTATTATTCTCGAATGGGTTGATGAAGGGATAATCCGTACTGAAGAGGAGAATGGCAAAGTTGCAAGGATAAATATTGATGACCTCGAGCTTGCTGTCCAGGAGTATACTGGCGTTTAAGCTGTTAAGCATTTTTACCACAAGGTTCACAAAGTATTTTCACAAAGGACACAAGATGTTGATTATTAGTGCGTTATCAATAGTGAACTTTGCGCTTTCTTTGTGTTCTTTGTGTTTAGGTATTCTGCTTTTCGTCTGTTTTGCGTTTTTCGCAGTTGAATAATGAATTGGAAGGTTTCAGAATTACAGTTTTCCAACTTCTTTCATTATTAACGTAAGGGCTGCCAGGATTAACAAGGCTCCGTTTTCTCTCTCCTCTGCGGAGCTTGATCTTATTCTGCTCAGATCAACGCTGGTAACGGTTACTGCAGCTAGATTATCAATGCTGTTATATTCTGCTATTTGCGGGATAAATGTGTCGGCAAGATTTGTAGCCCTTGTTTTTTGCGCTTCTGATAGATTCCCTTTTTCAAAGGCATCGGCTAATTCTGAAAGGAAGAAGTCAAAGAGTCTTATAGAACCGAACATCCCTATTAATGATGGCAAAAAATGAGCAACTGTGTTGTCAGACTCGTTAAGTTGATGAAATGTTTTGATTAGTTCGATGGATTCCTTCGATTCTTTCACTTTATCACTCCCTTAGTGACTTCGGCTTTTGGTCATATCTGAAATAGTGTGGAGTTTGGAGTGTGAAGAGTGGAGTTAATTACAATTTCACACTCCACACTTCACTCTTCACACTGGTTTTGGACTTTAGCAGATTGTAACTGTTTTGTACATAGCGGTTTTGCGGGCTTACTCTATGTATCTCTTTAAAATCCCGTCGTAAGCGTCAATTCGTCTGTCTCTTAAGAAAGGCCATATCCTGCGTACTTTCTCACTTCTTTCCATATCAATTTCAGCGATAACTATCTCTTCTGTTTGATCTGCTTTTGCAATAAATTCTCCCTGGCATCCTGCAATAAAACTGTTTCCCCAGAAATCAATGCCTTTTCCCTGTCCTGAAGGGTCATTCTCAAACCCGGCACGGTTAATACTCAGCAGAGGTATTCCATTTGCGATTGCGTGGGATCGCTGAATTGTCACCCATGCGTCCAGTTGTCTTTGCTGCTCGTTCTTGCCATCTGATGGGTCCCATCCTATGGCTGTGGGATAGATGAGAATTTCAGCCCCTGCCAGCGCCATCAGCCTTGCAGCCTCAGGATACCACTGGTCCCAGCATATAAGAACGCCAAGCTTCCCTATGGAAGTCTGTACAGGTTTGAAGCCCCTGTCTCCCTGGGTGAAGTAAAACTTCTCATAAAATCCAGGGTCATCAGGTATATGCATTTTCCGATATATTCCGGCTATTGTTCCGTCTGATTCGAAGATAACGGCTGTATTATGATAAATGCCGGGGGCGCGTTTTTCAAAAAGAGATGTTACAAGTACAATACCAAGCTCTTTTGCTACAGATCCGAAAATTTCCGTACCAAGACCCGGGATTGGCTCAGCAAGATTAAAATTGGCAGTATCTTCCTGCTGGCAAAAATATATGTTTGTGTGGAGTTCCTGCAAGGCAACAAGTTTAGCCCCTGTTTTAGCCGCTTTACGTATCATGCCTATTGTTTTGCTGACATTTTCATCTCTGTTATCAGTACAGCTTTGCTGAATAAGGGCTGCAACAAGTTTTTTCATGTAAGGGTTCCTTTCAATAGCTGCATTGTAACGCAGTGAAGAGAGCCATGCTGCATAAGCAGTGGTGTACATTCTATTCCTATTACTTCTCTTTTAGGGAAAGCTGTTCTGATTTGAGCTAAGGCAATATCGTCATTTGGATCACTGTATGTTGGAACCAAAACAGCGTTGTTAATAACCAAGAAGTTTGCGTATGTCGCGGGGAGGCGCTGATTACCATCAAATTTTGGTGTTGGCAGCGGTAACGGAATCAGCCTGAACGGTTTTCCGGCTTCTGTTTCAAAAGTTTTAAGTTCTTCTTCCATGGACTTCAATTGGCTGTAATGTTCATCACTCTTATCATTGCATGAGACATACAGGATTGTATTATCATGGGCGAACCTTGCGAGAGTGTCAATGTGGGAATCTGTATCATCTCCGGCAAGATATCCGTTATTAAGCCATAGAATCCTCTTTGCGCCAAAAATAGATTTCAATTCGGCCTCTAATTCATCTTTTGAAAGATGCGGGTTTCTATTGGGATTTAAGAGACATTCAGATGTTGTGAGTATGATCCCCTTTCCGTCACTGTCAATACTCCCACCTTCAAGTATAAGGCCGATAGTTTCAAGCTTACATTTGAATAATTTTTTATCATAGAGCTTACGGGTTATCTGATTATCTCTGTCAGCGGGGAATTTTAACCCCCATCCGTTAAAACCGAAGTTTAACATCAGAGGTTTACCTGATTTAAATATGGTAATCGGCCCGAAATCCCTTGCCCATGTATCGTTGGTTTCCATTGTGACAGTTATGATGTTTTCCATTACAGCATCTGATGATTTAAGTACACCAATATGGGAGCAGGCGTCAGGTACAATCAGGAGAACCTTTTGGAATCTACTTATAGTAGCGGCTATTTTCGCGAATACCGGCTCAACATATTGCAGTATTGGGTACCAGTCGCTCTCTTTATGGGGCCAGGCCATTATAACGGCGTCCTGCTCTTCCCATTCAGCGGTCAGTCGGTGATCTGTCATATCAGGAAATACCTCGGATTTTATTTTACTTTAGCCCAGATTATAATTTGCATATCCATACTGGTCAAATGATTCTCTTCTGTTTATAATTAATATATTAACTGCTATGGTTTTTAACATAAAAAGGGAGGATAAAATGGGAAACTCTGAAAATAGTAACACGATAAAGAGCGCCGCATTAATGATAATGGCCGGCGGTCTTCTTGGCGCTGGTGTCGCTCTTCTTTTCGCACCGCAATCCGGAAGGAGAACCAGAAGGGATATTGCCAGATACAGCAGGTTGGCAAGGAAAGGTGTGGCAGATAAAGTTGAAGATTTCACGGAGAATGTATATGATCTTGTTGAGATTATAGGTGACTATGCGGAAGAGTTTTTAAAAAAGGGGAAAAATGTCAGTGATGGCGTGAAAAAAGATTTGATGAAAGCTCTGGAAGATGGACAGGAAAAACTTGAGAAAGAGAAGAGCCGTTTTTTAAATCTTTTCGGATAAATCTTTTCCCTTTTTAAGGATTGTGATACAAACCCCGTTATGTTTTTATGTAATGGGGTTTTATTTTGTCAGAAAATAGAAATATAGCAAAAGCTGCCGGTGTGCTTGGATTCGCGACGATTCTGTCGAGAGTGATGGGAATGGCGCGAGATATAGTAGTTTCCCGTCTTTTTGGCGCCGGCTACGCGACTGATGCCTTCTTCGCGGCGTTTCTCATACCTAATATTCTGAGACGCTTTTTTGCCGAAGGCGCTCTTACTTCTGCTTTTATTCCGACTTTTTCATTGTGGTATACAAATAATGGTAAAGATAGCGCAAAAGAGCTGGCAAATATATGCTTTACTCTGCTCACAATAATAGTTGCCGGTGTAACAATTCTTGGGATAACATTTTCGCCCCTGATTATCCATCTTATTTTTCCCGGGTACGGAGTCAGCCATGAAAAAGTTGCCCTTACGGTTTTTTTAAACCGTCTTATGTTCCCGTACATCTTTTTTGTCAGCCTGGTTGCCTTATGTATGGGGATACTGAATACTGTCCGGCACTTTTTTACACCAGCCATATCCACTATTTTTCTCAATATATCCATAATCTTCTGCGCGGTTTTTTTAAGGGCTCATTTTCGAGTTCCAATATATGCCCTGGCAGTTGGTGTTTTATTTGGTGGGATGCTGCAGCTGCTTTTACAGTTGCCGGTTTTGTACCACAAAGGTTTTAGTATAAAGCCCAATTTTCACTTTAACCACCCGGCTGTTAAAAAAATAGCTCTGTTAATGGGGCCTGCGGTTTTTGGGGTTGGCGTTTATTATCTTAATATAGCGGTTGGCAGTATCCTTGCTTCATATCTTCCCGAAGGGAGTGTCTCTTACCTTAATTATGCTCAGCGGCTTTTTGAGTTCCCACAGGGGATTTTTACGGTTTCAGTTGCTCAGGCAGTTCTTCCTTCCATGAGCAAGCAGGCTGCGGAGGGGGATATTGAGGCTCTGAAAGACTCTTTGCAGTTTGGGCTTAGGCTTATAATTTTTTCAACTATACCTGCCATGATTGGTTTAATGGTAACAGCTACGCCTATATTCAGTTTTGTTTATATGGGGGGAGTTTTCACTTACGCGAAAGCGGTTCAGTGCAGTATTGCTCTGTTTTACTACTCCATAGGGCTTGCATTTGTTGCGATGGTGAGGGTGCTGGCTCCCGCGTTTTACGCTTTGAAAGATACACGTACACCTGTATTTGTAGCTTTTATTGCATTTTTGCTTAATTTTATGTTCAGTCTCCTGTTGATGAGGCCTCTGCTTCACGGCGGCCTTGCTTTAGCCTCTTCATTATCAGCTTTTGCCAATATGCTTCTGTTGCTCTATATGCTTAGACGGAAAATAGGACGTTTAGGCATACGAAAGATGATTTCTTCTGTTTGGAAATCTGTTCTTGCCGGACTTCCCGCCGGATTAGTAGCTTATCTTATTGTAAATCTCTATGACTGGTCACAGACCGGCGCGAAGTTTCATAAAGGATTTGTTCTGGGGAGCGGCATTATGGCAGCTATAATTATTTATATCGCGCTTTCACTTCTGCTTAAATCAGAGGAAGCTGTCGCGTTGATAAAATTTATAAGGAATAAGTTTTCGAGGGCAACATGATTAATACTCTTCCCAGAAATCTCTTTGCATCAGTTTATAAAACCGGCTTAGGCTATGGCGGTGTTATTGCCTCAGAAAAGGGGCTTGTTGAGGTACTGCTCCCTTTTAAAGGCTATGACAGGGAAGAAACAGAGCTATGTATGCTGGAAAGATTTTTTACGAAATTATCAGGAAATAAATGGAGCGATATTGCAGCCTCTGAACTAGAGAAATACTTCAATGGTGAACGTTTGAAGTTTTCTGCCCCTATTGATTTTAGTAACTATACCTCTTTCCAGAAAGAGGTATACTGTAAAGTCATGGCATTAGGATATGGCGAAGTTAAAAGTTATGGTGAGATAGCTCTTATAGCGGGTAGACCTGGTGCGGCCAGGGCTGTAGGAGGAGTAATGGCGTCAAACAGATTGCCCATAATAATTCCATGCCATAGAGTAATAGCCTCTGATGGCTCGCTTAGAGGATACACAGCTCCCGGTGGTATTGATTCGAAAAAATATCTTCTTAATATGGAGGGTGTTATTTTTTCAGGGCAGAAAAAAGTGAGATTGTCAAATAAAAATTGACAATTTATTAACAGAAATATTTTTATTTTTTTAATAAATTATCAAAAAAAATCTTGACATGGTCTAAGTATACGAATTTTCAATATTAGACCTAACATATTGTAATTATTAAGTATTTTTGTGATTAAAAAATAGGCATAGAGTAAAAGTTGCTGAATCTTGAAACCCTTTTGATAATCTGCTCACATTGTTATCAACATGTTATCCACATTCTTTGTTGAAAATGTTACAGTTATGTGAAATTACACTGTTATTTTAAATAATGAGAAATTTTTGGAGAGTATAATGGAGATTGATATCGAATTTTCTGAACAGTTAAAACGTTTATTAAATAAGGTGGAAAGACTGTTGCCCAAACTACCGGAAGCTATTGATTGGGGGAAATGTCTTACCGCCCGCTGGCGAAGCCACTCTTTCAGAGGGTATCTTGAGCCGGTAAAAAATAGAGGGGGGCTTTTATTAAAGGATCTTCTTGGGATTGAAAGACAAAAGAAAGTAATTGATGAAAATACGCGGCAGTTTTTAAACGGATTTCCTGCCAATAATATCCTTTTATGGGGCACAAGAGGCAGTGGTAAATCTTCTCTGATAAGGGCGCTGTTAAACGAGTATGCTGATAAGGGGTTGCGGGTAATACAGGTAGATAAAGATGATCTTGTCAGCCTTCCTGAGATTTTCGATGAGATCCGCGAAAAACCTTACCGTTATCTGATATTTGCAGATGATGTCTCTTTTGAAACAGGGGAATCCAGCTACAAAATGCTGAAAAGTGTTCTTGATGGTTCGGTCTTTTCCCCTTCCGACAATGTATTGATCTACATCACATCAAACAGGCGCCATCTTTTGCCGGAATACGAAACAGATAACATGGGCGTTGTAATGGTCAATAATGAGCTTCATCATGGCGATACTGTTGAGGAGAAAATTTCTCTTTCCAGCCGCTTTGGTATCTGTATCGGATTCCATCCCTTTACTCTTGAGCAGTATATTGAAGTGGCAAGGTTATGGACAGAGCGGGTTGCAGAAGAGAATAACGTGAATTTAATATGGAGTGAAGATGCTGAAAAAGAGGCCTTAGACTGGGCTCATATAAAGGGGGAGCGGAGCGGACGGGTTGCTTGGCAGTTTGCACAGCAGTATGTAGGGAAGATGATGCTGGATAATATGGAGAGTAAAATTGCTTAACTCTATTATTCCCTCACAGAGGCACAGAGAACACAGAGAGATGATAAAAACAGAAGAAGAGTTGAATGATTTAACTGGTCAAATTATAGGTATTGCCATTGATATTCACCGTGAACTTGGCCCAGGCCTGCTGGAAAAGGTTTATCAGAGATGTTTAAAAATAGCGTTAGAAGAAGCCGGATATCAGGTGCAAATGGAATTATCATTACCTGTTATGTTCCGCGGCAAAACTATAATAGAAGATGGATATCGAATTGATATGCTAGTGGACGATATGGTTATTCTTGAAATCAAATCAGTTACTGAACTAGCCCCTGTCTTTGAGAAACAACTTGGTACTTACTTGCGTCTGGCTGGGAAACCGTGTGGGTTGCTATTGAATTTTAATGCTGTGCATTTGAAAGACGGAATTAAACGAATTAGAAACGGTTTTCTTCTCTCTGTGGACTCTGTGCCTCTGTGAGAAACTAGGTTTCACATTATTGCCTTGTATTAAAACCTATTTAACCAAGGGGGATTGTTATGGGTAAAGGATTATTAGTAATAGATATCCAAAATGATTATTTTCCTGGCGGTGCTTTTCCCCTTTGGAACAGCGAAGGTATCCTTGAGAATATAGAACAGGCAATTAAAAAGGCAAAAGCGAAAGATATGCCGGTAATTCTTGTTCAACATGTTGCTGATGCAGATGGTAAAGCTCCGTTCTTTAATAAAGGCAGTGAGGGGGTGAAGCTTCATCCAAAGGTTTTATCCCTTGCCCCTGGGCATATTGTTGTTAAGGAGTTTGCAGACGGCTTTTTTAAGACTTCACTGGAAAAGACTCTTTCTGCTCTTGGTGTTGATGAGCTACTGGTCTGCGGTATGATGACACAGAACTGCGTTACTCATACTGCCATTTCAAAATCTGCAGAAAAATATAAGGTTACGGTTCTTGGGGACTGTTGTACAACAGTGAACGAAATACTGCATCTTATTGCTCTTAATGGGCTGTCTACCAGAGTGGATATTTGCTCTTTCGACGCTATATGACCTCGGCTGTTGATATTTGACTGTGGTTCAGGCTTTTGCTCATATCTGAAATAGTGTGGAGTGTGGAGTTAAATCTACATTGAGTGAAGCATTTTGGGCTGAAGGCCCATAAATCGAAAGTGTAGGGCAACGCCCTACAGGATAATTCTTTCCGCAAGTGGGAGCCCCAACGGGGCGTAAGCCGGTTTTACCGGTGAATAATGATGTTAATTACGCCACTGCAGGGCTTTGTGGTAACGTGGGCATTTAATTCCGTAGGGCGTTGCCCTACGCTATTAACAAAAAGGCTGTCAGCTTTAAAATGCTTCCCATATTCAATTATTGCCTAATTCTATGAATACTAAATATAATTTCTGTTGATTTTTGTATACATTAATTCCTATGAGCTGAGGTAATACCTGAGCTCATAGGAATTAATAGTGTACATTATAAGACTTAAAAAATTGCCTGATTGTATTAAAATCTATTTTAAGCTCTTCTCAAGCCCTTTCGCTTTTTCCCACAGAGCTTCCATCTCATCAAGAGACGCTTCTTTAATATCTTTTCCAAGCTCTTGTAAGCTGGTTTCAATATATTCAAAGCGATTTTTAAATCGGTCTATTGTTTTTCTAAGGGCTTCTTCAGAGTTAATGGAGAGGAATCTCCCCATGTTTACAATAGCAAACAGCAGGTCTCCGAATTCTGCTTCTATACGTTCAGGACTGGTTTCAACTATTGCTTCTTCCAGTTCATGGAGTTCTTCATAGACTTTTGCTTTTACCTGCTCTCTATTTTCCCAGTCAAAGCCGACTCTTGCAGCCTTTTCTGTAATTTTTTGGGCTTTCATAAGAGCGGGCAGGTGAGGGGGAATACCTGAAATAGCTGATTTACGCTCTGCCCCTTTTTCTATTTTTTTTATTTTTTCCCAACTGGTTATCTGTTCATCAGAAGTTTTTATGTCAGCGTCACCAAATACATGGGGGTGGCGGCGTATAAGTTTTTCGTTTATGTTTTTTATAACATCATTAATTGTAAACTCCCCTTTTTCCTCAGCTATGGCTGAATGGAAAACAGGCTGAAGCATTAGATCTCCCAGCTCTTCTTTAAGTAGGGCCGGATCTTTTTTGTCAATAGCTTCAATTACTTCATAAGTTTCTTCCAGAAGGTATCGTTTAAGGGTTTCATGGGTCTGTTCCGCGTCCCATGGACAACCACCTGGGGTTCTGAGCCGGTGCATTATCTCTACAAGTTTATCAAACTCTGATTTATTCATGTTTTTTTCCCATATACTGTTCAAGAAAGTTGCGTTTATACTCTGCAAATCTGCCTTGTTCAATACTTGTCCGTATTTCTGACATCATGTTAAGGTAGAAATGTACATTGTGAATGCTGGATAGAATTGCAGATAAGACTTCATTTGAAGCAAAGAGATGGTGCAAATAGGCCCTTGTAAAGTTTCTGCATGTGTAACAGCCACAGTTGGGCTCTATTGGATAAAAATCCCTTTTATAGTTTTTGTTTGTGAGACGTATCTTGCCGCGGTTTGTAAATAGCGTGGCGCTGCGGGCGTATCGTGTTGGTATTACACAGTCAAACATATCCATACCACGTTCAACACTTTCAAGAATGTCTTCAGGCAGGCCAACTCCCATAAGGTAACGTGGTTTATCTTCAGGTAAGAACGGAGCGGTCATGCCAACAACCTTTTTAAGAAGCTCCAGCCCCTCACCAACACTTACACCTCCTATGGCGTAACCTGGTAAGTCCATTTTAACAAGCTCTTTTGCGCACATTTCCCGAAGATCTTCAAAAATACTCCCCTGAACGATTCCAAACAGAGCCTGCTCGTTTGTGGTGTGAGCTTCTTTACACTCCATTGCCCAGCGGATTGTTTTTCTTGTTGAAAGCGCCGCATACTTTTTGTCGCAAGGGTATGGGATACATTCATCAAAAGCCATAATAATATCGGAACCAAGCGTTTCCTGTATTTTTATGGCTTCTGCAGGACTGAGAAAGAGTTCTTCGCCTGTTATTTCGTGGCGGAAAAATACTCCATCTTCACTGATCCTTTTGTTCGGAAGGGAAAAGACCTGAAAGCCTCCCGAATCTGTAAGGATCGGTTTATCCCATGCCATAAACTTATGGAGCCCGCCGGCTTTTTTAATAAGCTCTTCTCCAGGCCGTATGTGTAGGTGATAAGTGTTGCTCAGAATGATCTGGGCGCCGGCAGTATCTACCTGTTCAGGCGTCATGGCCTTCATTGCGCCATGAGTTCCTACCGGCATGAAAACTGGAGTTTCAATAACTCCGTGCGGAGTTTCAAGCCGTCCTCTGCGAGCGGAGGTTTTTGAATCTTTCTTTAGCAGGGTAAAATGCATGTTAGATAAACCTTTTTAGATGGCTTTGGCTTTTGCGGCGTTGCCCGTAGGGCATTTATATCAATAGAAA
>Ga0123357_10001316_pt1 | contig 26176 bp, 17 predicted proteins | sample TergutEmb28metaG_FD_89873 | JGI IMG/M metagenome (GOLD analysis project Ga0123357, IMG submission 89873) | Embiratermes neotenicus P4 segment gut microbial communities from Petit-Saut dam, French Guiana - Emb289 P4 | ecosystem: Host-associated > Arthropoda: Insects > Digestive system > Gut ...
AGTAGTTTCTTGAACAACTGAAAGAACTATGAAGCTAAGAAAGGCGTCTGTCAAGGAAGGAGTTTGTGAAATTCTCATGTAAGTTGGCCAAAATTATGATTATCTGTCACAGGTTTGGTAATAGAAATAAAGCTGTTGGAGAGCACTTTTGTGTCATTTCAAGAGGAGGCGTCTTCAGTTATGCTTGTGACACGCACAACCCACAAGTCTAATGAGTGCACCGGCCTGCTCAGATGACGGACATTCCTCAGCGTTGGATCGCCGAAACTACTAAGATAAAGTCACTGACATTCCTACCTCATCCGCAAGCAGTGATCGTCCTTAAACAGAAGTCGTGAAAAAAATCTCCCCACTTCCTGGCGGCAGGCATCATATCCTCACGTCAAGAGAGTGATAAAATTGAACAAGATAGGCAATATAAGCCAAAGTACAAGTATCATTGTGGGGCGTTATGGTAATATTTATTTGTCCTCGGTTATCCTAAAAATCTCTTTCTATTTCGCCGATAACAATAAAATGTAAATAGAGCTTCATGTAAACTGCCTTTTATTTTGTCCAATTTTCAACCAATTTGGAGTTTCTCGAAACATTATCATAAACGTCCTCAATATCACATTTTATGAAAATTCGTGTTGATAAGTGAAGACAGAACGACGAAAGTGAAGAAGGTAATAAGCGAGTTTCGCAACTAGGCGAAAGAATAAAAAATTTACTTCAAGTCTTTCAAGAAAAATGTTTGGATGCACTGACAAGCAGAGTCAATAAAAGCAACAGAACATTCAAATGAACAAACAACCAGATAATACATCGAACGGATGTAAGAAAACTCTGTGTTCAGGAGGAAAATCAGCGACTACGACAAAAGAGAACACAATGTGCACAATTTGCGAGACAGTAGGACCTGGAAAATAGCGTTGGTGTTGAAGGAACTGTTGATAACTATACAGTATATGTGTCTCCTGTAAATAAGCTATGTGGGCTTGTGCTGATTTTAAATGATTAGAATAAACTAATTTGCTCTTGCCAGGACTACCAGCTGAGATTCTAAAACCAACAAAAACGAAAAAGCCATATTTTTATTTTTTTAATTCAAATTATTACAACCTGTTTATTCATTTGTAATGAAATTGTTATAATAACGTAGTTTAATACTGACGTTGATATTATTTTAAGAAAATAAAAAATGCCCAGGCTCCCGGAATTTCCCCTACAATTAAATTTGAACTATATTATTACATTTGATGTGTGGTTGACCGTGCATCGTAGTTCAATGTGGAATAAGAAACCAACTAGATGTCACTTAGTATTACATTTATTTCTCCTTATAATTTGCTCTTTATAAGTTGCTCAACATGTTTCGGGTCACCTTGTGCCCATCTTCAGGAGCTGACGACTTAGTGTTATTTTTTCACGTGCGGTGTAGTGCCGTGGCTGTGTAGGCAGTTAGGTTCGGTTGGCTGGTTGTGTGTCCATTGGGAAGTACGTAGCACAACGTGCTACGTACTTCCCAACGGACCGCACGTGAAAAAATACCACTAAGTCGTCAGCTCCTGAAGATGGGCACAAGGTGGCCCGAAACATGTTGCGCAACTTATAAGGAGAAATAAATATAATACTAAGTGACATCTAGTTGGTTTCTTATTCCACATTATATTATTACAGTACAAAATAACGCAAACATACGTTTAGTAAACTCGTAATATCCTGACCGACTTTTGTTTATGGGCAGAATGCTCATTCGGCAGGCGTGCTTAACAAATATATTGCAACAGTCTTGATACTTGCCTATTCAAGCTAAAAACTGTTTGCTCAACTTCGAACACAGTTTGAAATTTTGCTTAGGGCACACGCATCTTTCTTTCAACAGTGCCAACACTAAACGCAGATTTTATGAGCACGAATAAATCTTAAATTTAGCTGCAAAGCTTGAAGATACGAGTAGTGGCCGTTATAAATAAGACCCCTCACAGTCTTAAACCCATCATGAGACTCACAGGAGTGATACCTTAATCCAAAAGCCCTTTATTCCGGTGAAAGAATCCCCAATACGTAATTTGTTCCTTTTTGGGTAATTCCCCGGCGTCTGAGTTCTAATTGCCGACGTTTCGGAACTCACTATCAGTTCCATCTTCATAGGCAGGTGATGCCTATGAAGATGGAAGATATAGTGAGTTCCGAAACGTCGGCAATTAGAACTCAGACGCCGGGGAATTACCCAAAAAGGAACAAATTACATTTAGAACACGGCGAAAGCTTAAAAACAAGAATCCCCAATACGTTTTGAAAAAGGACTGCTGGATGGTCCCGAGTAGTCGGCGTGGACCTGCCGGGAATCAAACTCCTTTTCCCCAGCTCATAGCTAATTAGCGCTTCTATGACTTTCGAAGTTATCATGGATGTAGCTGTAAATATTCCCCTGTTAGTCTGGAAGAAATTTACCTGCTGTCTCCATATTTTGAGTAGAAGGATAACCTGGAGGTGAGACAGTTCACTGTATAGGGAACGTGAAGACACTTCATTGCTCCTAAATGCCGGTGGATTTCTACTAGATCACACGTTACCACATCCACATTTAGTACGTACGTTTCGTTACGAATCAACTGCATATCATAGGTCCTGCAGTACAATTTGTCAGCTGGCGGCTGAAGCCAACAAAATCGGAAAGGGAGGGCGGTCACTTAAGGCTGAGCTGTAACAGCTTCGTTAATGGATTTCCTCAGTCTAAACAGATAATAAGTTGCAACAAGTTACACTAAGTTAGGCCACGCTGATAAGCGTTGGTTATAATAGCAACATGAAGAAAGAGACCGTATCTGCTGCAGCAGTATATGGGCAGTGAGGTGGGAGCAATTGCATAATGTAAGTACGTCAAATAAAAGACCTGTCCCTCCATTAACCTTTGAAGTCCATTAAGAGATTTTTAACCTTCAGATGCACAAACCTTTTTGAAGGAGCAACGTTGTTGGCATTTAAGAAATAAAACGCAGCAAAAGAAACAATGTGCACAAAAATAACTTGATAAATAAAATAAAATACACAGCCAAAACAATTCAATAGTTTGATGGCATGAAGGGTTAAAAATTGTACAGTCAAGCAAAGTTTAAGAGCCTCCACCTTTTAAGGGAAATCCTCAGGTCATAATTTTTTTGTTCTGTCTCTACAGAGTAAGGTTTAATACAGTGGCGTCTTTCGTCTGAATATTTGAAGGCCTGAAGACTACGTCTTCTGGGATTTGACACTGTCGATTAGTTTCTGCAGCTTTTAATGGCCCTATAGAAAATCAACTTACTACGATCCTGTCACACTTCGGCAGCTACTTGCTCAACGACTTCAGACGAACTGAAACTTCATTCACACGGCGGTGAGCACTTCAAATCTCTCCATTGTCTACTAGCGACTTTACTTCCATTAACATTTCCGTGTATCTGAAATAACAAATTCGTTGGTTATACATCTTGTCACCATAAGCGTGCCCGGCACATTTCATTAGGTTGTGCACCCGGGAATTTTATTTTTCTTATGTTTATTAAATGCGGAAATTTATTCAAAATGCAGTCGTAAAAGACATCATTTTTATTCATGAAAAAAATGAAATAAATGAAACTTAACCAAAATTGTTTAAATTTAAAAATTAACTTTACTAATCAAATAAAAACTTAAAAGTGAGGCAAAAAACAAATTCTGAAATATTAGGATGTGCATGGGAAGGCCCAGAACACCTCATTCGCCCGCCTATGTCAGGAAATATTTTAGGAATAATATTTTCTAAATAACACACAATAATCCACTTCCTGCCACACGTTAAATTTACTACGTCTGCCTTATATAGTCCGACCAGTGAATGCCGTTTGAGAAAATAACAGCTGTTTATTTGTGAATTGAAGTAAAACTCTAGACGGAAGTAGAGTTTGTGGAAGAAAGATCCAGATTTTTCAGTAATAATTGTGTACGAGGTGTATATAGACACCATTGTTACATTCTTTCTTAATTTTTATGCCATATATTAGCACATGTGTGAGCGCAGCAGAAGACTTTTGTCCGAAAATGTTACGGAAAGAAACCATTTGGCAGATATCACAGTATTTCTAGACGATAAAGATAAAGGTCACCTGTAACTTGCAAGCAATCGAACAGACGGAGGAGTGGAGGTATAACTCTGCTCATGCTTAACTTAGGTGAAAGAATGGGATGGGTATCCAACACCATATCCCGTCTGCTTCAGCCCCCGAAAAAATCCTCAGTACTCATACAGGAGGTGAGGAAATCTCTTTCTCCCGCCGAGGTTCACACCCAGGACTGCCATCCCGTAGATGTTTAAATATTAAAATGGACCCTAAATATACAGAGCGTGTGTCGTTTAGGATTGAAGTGGCGCGCTCTTGTCTACATGACAATTTTCATTCGCAATCCATTCTAAGCCAGATGTTTTCGCGTTGCTAGTAAAATCGTGACCACCACTGAATTTCTCACCAGCCTTTGTTATTCAACCATCTAATTACAGTGAATGTCTCTTATAAAACTAAAAGCTATATGAATTGAGACGAGCCATTAGCAGTAACCTACATGAGCGGCTCAGACACCCACATTGCTATTGTCAGATCCGGGATCGTTACAGAAGGCCATGACTGCTGACTTTTACAATGGTTCTTGGTATCTATTCATTTAGGCATTGAATATCTTAAGCGGCGGAAATCAAAAGGACTGCTCTCAGCAGCTTTCCTGCCTCTCTCACTGACAAGGGTATGATCTTGGAATCGTACTTGCTAATTACAGCAACTGAATCAGAATTATCCGTAACGCCGACGGCAAGGCAACTGCGCATTTAGCATTTAATCTGAGAGGTACGGTTTCATTTACTCAAACAGGAACAAAGAGAAAATTGAAATCCCGTAAAAATACAAATAGACAAATGAGACATATCGCCTTTTATTACGTCTCTTACAACTCTTTAAGGCAACGAGTTTACCTTACTTATCACATTCTTCAACATTTATAACTCTGTATTTTCGCACATATTGTAATTATAGGTTCCGTTTGATGCTCCTAGAAAAGAGCCATTATTTCCCTAAAAGACATTTAGCGGTAGGTCTCTGTAGTTGAGACACAGTGTCTTCTGTGAGATAAGAACAAATTTTTATATATTATTTAGCGCTGACATTTCTTTACTTCCTACAACTCTAAGCCGTAAATAAAATTAATTTTACCCGCAATAAAGGTAGCGACTGACATCAAAACTCCCCGCACCCCCTCACCAAAAGTTTTCTTCTGTGTGCCCTTCAAGCTTCAGATAACAAATCGAATCTCTTCCTGTGTGAAAGACGTGCGCATTTAGAACAACAGGCCTACAATGTGGATAAAAGATATCAGCTTTACCTCCCGATCGCAAAAGCTGCAACTGTGTTTGTGGGCGACACGCAACTGTTTCATCAGTTGCAATGTGGAGGGGAGTGTCTGTGAAAAAGGAGAGGGGTTTAAATGGTACAAAATAACTTCAGAGCACATAAAGAAAGGAACCAGTAGGCATTCAAGGCCAGAAAGGTGAAAACTGTTAACATGGACAGACGTCATGTCGGATGGCGAGCGTTACTAACCACCTAATCGAAACATCCGTATCAGCTGCGGCCATCGAGCGTTGTGCCGAAATTTCAAAACGCACAACAAAAATATTTGTTCTACATTTTGACCATCATCTGCTATTGGCATTTGTGAACACATAAGTAAGTAAAGGAAAGGCAGAATTTTACTTGAGCGTGGCAAATGGATTGGAGATATAGATCGATTAATTCCGAACCTAGGCACTAGATGGAGGTGAGCGGTCAGATTCAAGGTCAGGGCTCTCTACCCAGCTATGAAATAGCCGCACATAACCACTAAATACAGGTAGAGTGGGCCTCAAGGTCAGTCTTGGCACTTCACAGGATAGAGAAAATTTTACCCCTACAGGAATTAAATTCCTATTCCTCCGAGGACCATCCATGTGTGCGTTACATTTATATTGAAACATTTCTAATTGCAAGGTTATAGTACATTTGTGTAATTATTTTGAACTTCTATTGAAATAATCCAGCAATATTAGTTGTCCCTTACGTGTACTGTCTACACAATGGTCTTTTTTATGGAGCGACAGCCCCTAGAGGGCCAGAAACTCCTCATTGTCGAGGCTTCAAAATCACACTCAGACACACCGCACTCGGTAGAACTCCCCTTGACGAATGATCAGCCTGACGCAGAGACCTCTACCTGCCAACACACAACATTCACAAGAAACAGACATCCATTCCCCGGAGAAATGCGCACCCAAAATCCCAAAACGCCAGCGACTGCAGACTCAAGCCTTAGACCGTGCGGTCACTGGGGATTGCTACAATGGTAAATTCAGCGTCGAACATTTTTAAGTGAGAGTTTGCTGATATTATGATCTTGGGTACATTTATAAGCAAAATACTGTAACGAAAAAAAAAAAACATTGTTCAGAAGCTTTAAGTAGGGCCTTGACTGTTGAAATAGAACCTACATCAGGTAAAGAGTATTTTTTTTATTCATTTCAGAATACTGTCTTGTCATTTGGTCTCCTGGATCACAGCGTCTTTGTTTCTGTTGAAATGCAACTTTGCTTACGGTTTAAAATGATATTTTGAGCAAACTATATAAATTAACATCAATATCTGTGGATATCAGGATTGAACTTTTTATTTCTTTTTTTTTCGGCACAGTGAAACCACATTCACGTTATCAGTGAATCCCAAAATTTTACCTTATTATTTTTTCTCAAAAATGCTGGAACATTCTCCCTTCTGGGATGCGGAAGAATTTCCGGTGGCATCTCTTTTGTTAGAGCGCATTGTGTCGTTGTGCTTTTTTTTTTTAACAGGACTTCAGCCGGTGCTCCTAACGCAAAATATTTGTCACAGTAACATCCCTTCAAGAACCAAAACAGGGTTCCTCTATGTCCATAATCACATGTATTCTAGGACTGACTTCCCTCTAACCATCAGTCGTGTCAGTGTGTGGTTTCAAATTTCAAAACTTGCGCTATCGCTGTATCTCACAAAACCATACTTTCAAAACTTGTCGTCCTGGCTTGCTTTTATGTACACAGTAAATAAACTCCATCCCGTCTAAGTACTGGTAGCCGGTTCGTCTAGAGCTAAATTACAGCCTGGTGGTTAGTTTTTACAAGATTGAGAAAGTTGGCCAGAAATGGAACTAAGTGCCTCCAATTTGTCTTGTGTTGCGCCTACGGGATTTTCCTTTTTTCAGTACTATCAAATTTTAAGAATCGAAAGCTGGATTGACACCTCTCCTTTGACAACGCTGTGGGCCGGGTAGCATAGTCGGTATAGCGAATGGCTACGGGTTGGACGGTCCGGGAATCGAATTGAGTCTGCTGAGAGCTTCCGAGAAGGAAGGTAGTGTGCGGAATAAAGCGATCCTCCTGAATGGAAAGTGAAGGGCAGTTAAGCGAGCGAGTGCGGAGTGAAAAGATTCAGTGCGAGTGAGTGTGTGTAAAGAAGACGTTTGTAAACATAAACATGGCTGAAAGACGAAACACGGTAGCGTGTACATTTGAACTTCCCAGCCCGAAGTTCACAGCTTATGACATCCACGAATGAATCCATGACACCTTACGGATCCCAGAACTATCCAGATCAACGGCCCGAAACGGCAAGTTTACTGGCGGACACGCAGTGTGTACAAGCTGTACATCGAGACTCGTGTGGACAGGCGGAATATAGACACAATAATGGATAAATCTCGATCGTGAGTATTGACATGGCTGGGATAGGAACCAAAAAAATATGGATTGCGAAATTACCGTCAGAAGATTCCGATGAACCCCCGAGGTCCACTCTCGCCTAATATGGCAAAGCCTGACAATGCAGGACGAAATGTGGTCGCGAACATACAGACAATCAGTGGCAAACGGCATACGGCAGGTTACAATGAGGTTGACCCAACATATCCCGTCCCATTTGACCATCGCCGGGCACAGGGTGCTCCTGTCTTACGAAGGCCAACCCTTAACATGTTATGGGTGTTGAGAAATAAGACACGTGTATCAAGTCTGTCCCAAGAAACAGAGAAGAGAAAAGCAAATGTCCAAAGATCTAACAGCAACATATGCGAACATAGTAGCACACAGCACCCCCAGAAGGGGTGAACCCCAGCAGGACTTGGCCGAACGAGCATCACCCACCGAACAGGTGAGTCATACTGCACAAATTATAAGAGACACAGAGGACCCTGACCAAGGGAATGGTCAGTGCCCGTTCGAAATGGCATCTAACCCAACCGGCGAACAAGGACAACAACGGCCACCAATGAGCAAAAGCAGAGGAGCCACAACCACAAAGCGACACCATGGAACAACAGAACCAGAGAATGCCATGTTGGTAGAGGACATGACACTACAACACGCCTGAACAGGAACCCGACAACGCACATGGTCAAGGTCAAAACATTGAAACCCCAAGCATGGCACAACAAATAGCAACCTCAAATTTTGAAAGCGACAGGGATGACCTAATCACGGATGACGTAGACACAGAAACAACACAGTAAGGTGTGGAAGCGACAAGAGGGGAGATGAAACTCAGCCTCAAACGATCCAAAAAGATACGAGTCGAGAAGCCAGGAGAGCAGCCGCCTGAATAGACACGCAGCACAACGCGACGGACGGCACACAAGAACGGGAAACCATAACAGAAAATCACACTATCCCCTCCACCCAACAATCGCGATAAAGAATGGAAACAGTGAAAATAGCCAAAATCAACATCAATGGAATATCAACACGCACGAAGACGGGAATGTTCGAAGATTTCATATTTCGACAAGACATCGACATTTTATTAGTGCAAGAAGTAACCAGCCCAGAGATAGCGAACATGCGAATTTCCGTGACGAACCTAAATATAGGAAATCCTATGCCAGGAACAGCAATCGTGGCGAGATACACTTAACCAACGTTACTGTCCTATCATCAAGGCGCGCTATTGTCGCTGATTTCAGAGGTATAGGCTGATTAACGTGTACGCACCACCCGTCACCGCAAAAAGGAACGAGAAAGAACATCCTTACAGCACAGAACTCCCATATCTGTTGCGAACCGCAACTGGAACAATGATAGTAGGGTGAGATTTCAACTTATACTCGACCCAGCGGACACCATCGGACATTTCCAAAATAGCAGAGCCCTTGCAGAACTGCTTCACGGAATGGCACTGGAGAAAACATTTAAGCAAAATCCAGTGAAGCCCACGTTCAAACATTACTCGCTATCAGGTGCCACCAGAATTGATCGCCTATACATGTCTCAAGAACTGATGGCAAAAGAAGAAGTGGCCGAAATCTTACAACCAGCCTTCACGGATCACAACGCGCTAGTACTACGCCTAGCAGCTGACACACCCATCGTGCAGAGGGGTAGAGGACGGCGAATGATGAAACCTATACTGATAGAGGAAGGAAGGATTAAAGGGAAGATACAGCAAAATTTGGCGATATGGAAACTCACAGACGATAATACCCGGGTGCGACTTCGTGGTGGGAGCGCTATGCTGAAAAAAAAAAAATTCGATACCTCGTGAGCCAGAAAGAAGCTGGACGCCGTAAAGACCACAGTCTGATGGAAAACCATCTGTACGAATGCCTATATTACATCCTTTACAGCAATATCCCTCAAGAAGACAAACTACCTGTTCTAAAACACTACAAAGCAAAAATAGTACGCCTACATACACTCCGAATGAACAACGTGATGCCTGACAACAGCAAGCAAAGACAAAATAGACGGAGAGGAACCGACACTGTTCCACATCCTCAAAATGAACAAACGACATCGCGTTGAAATGCAGAACGCTCCTCCTGAGTCGATTACGGATGCTCAGTGCACTATAAGGATCAGTAACAGCGACATGGATGTAGAGGTGGCAACTGACCGGCACCCCGTTGAACCCTCCTCACGGGAAAATGATTCCAAATAGGATAGCCTATCTCAAACACTATGCTATAGATATGGCATACATAAAACCACCAGAAAACACCGAATCACTGAAAACATTCAATAAACGGCTCTATGGATTGCTACACGCAATGACCACCTTCGAACACACGCCACCAGACCTGCTTGTCATCCAAAAACACTCATCCATCCCATAGGAGCGGGTGTGGAGCAATTTACACCACGCCTCGATATCCGAACGTCTAAAATCGAAATGTTATACCGCGATCCATGAGATCGTCCCCACCCGCGAGCGATTAGCAGTCATACGTTTAGCAGATACAGACCGCTGCACCCTCTGCGGAAAATTCGACTCACTCCTACACAGAATCGCGGAATGCGGCTGAGGACATATCATTTGGAACTGGACACGAGCACGGATATCTGATCTGCTTCGCATGTACCCCGCCACATACCGGCGGAACGGACAATGCAACCGACATTTCATTCTGGCCGCCTCAGCAACACGCTGCGATCATATGGATAATTGCACGCATGGTGGCGTACAGGATGCGAACACAGAAACACAGAATTCAGAGACTTCTTGAGAAGAGCAAGGTGGAAAGCGTAAATCCAACTGCCAGACGACACACTGTAGGCAATTACCGGAAGTACTTTAAAGGCCTCCAGTGGGCAAATACAACACAAACAACGAATCAAGACGGAAACACCTTCAACGACGACAGAGGGGAGAGAGCCCCCTCCCCGCCAGCGAAAAGGAGCCAAGAGATCTCGTCTGTTGCGTCATGAGAGAGAATTCCGAAAGACGGATCTCAAGGCACCACGCACATAAAGACAAGAACCGAACAAACACATGTAACAACGTAAAAATGAAAAACGCTCAATAAACGATATAGTTTAAAAAATCTCGTTGGGAGCGAGTTTTTCCGCACCTGTCCAGACCGGTCCTGGGGCCCACCCAGCCTCCTGTACAATGGGTACCGGGTCTTTCCCGTGGGTAAAGAGTGGCCGGGACGTGACGCTGATCCCTCACCCTCTCCTAGTGCTTTGGTGAAGAAAGTAGAGCTATAACTCTACTCCCCTACGGGCCGTACGACCTGTACAGTGTCTCAGTGCCTGTACAAGGGTGCACTTTACCTAAGTTCACCTTTTACCTTTGACAACACTGTTATGAAAATAGTTGTGTTAAGGGTTCATTACTTGTCCATATTTCGTCTACATATAGTCTTTTCCATTATTTCGACCCACTGCTATAAGAATCCCTGTAAACGCCTACAGTTCTTTGGACGTAACATTCTTCCTGTTTTGTGTTTGTAGCTTGAACTACGGAGCATGTATTTCGTTTTCTTAAATAATTCGATGCAGAATTATTCCATTGTTTTCTCACTAAAATTGACAAAATATTTTTCCGTTACTTTGTAAAACAGGATTAACTAAAACAATGTTACAGTTTTTCTTTTTCTTAACAACAGATTATTGTACCTTTATTGCATTCCAGACTTAGTTCGAAAGGTCCGATAAGTTGTACATGAAACAGTAGTAACGCCTTCTTTGTATGAATCTTCTTCCCTCTGCATTGCACTTGCTTCATTCATATAATCAGTTTCCTCCTCTATTTGTACATTTCCTTCTTTACTCTCTTGCTCCTCCTTCATCTCTATACATTCGTAGTCGCTGCTCGTTTACAGAATTTCATTTAACCCTTCGCCATAAAATATATTTTCGCCATAATTACATGTCTATGGTGGAACTTTTTCACACACATTACATCATATATAAAGCACATAGTACACAAGAATTGTACAAAATACGGGATGTAGGTCAGTGCTGAACTATCGGTAGGCAATCCACAAAGTTGTTTGTTGTAGCAGGCCCATTCGTGTCAACTCATTCGCCGTTGAAAGAGCGGGGTATTTCCTAGACCCAGCAAATAATTTAAACATACACAAAGAGACATGGAGATATTACATAGTGCTTGAAATTACATTAAGCTGAGAAGGCGTACCTGAAATAAACTATCAAAAGGAAGAAATGTTGAAAGAAAAAGCAACAAAATTGCATCTTGAGATACGAAAGTTACCCCGCTTGGTCACGAAAAGTTTACTAATAAAATCCGTTGCGCTTTGATTTTCAGTACAGTCAGTTCACATTCACCCATTAAAATCGTCAGAAACCCCTCGGTACTTTATGTTCTTCATTGCTCTAAGTTATACACCCTTCATTGCGTTAAATTAGTCCTTCAGCCAGATGAGTTCCTGCGGCTAATTTTGTCCATAGAAAAACTGACATGTTCAATACCATGGCATCTCACTAAAGAACATAATGAAATCTAATATTATTTAACTTTCATTTTTATTACATTTACTACTTATCGTATGGTTCACTGTATTAATCCTTGTTTATGCTCTCTGTCCGTGAATTTTCCTATTCTTCGGAAGACTTCTAGGTATTATCCTCCACCATTCTTATTTACTCTGTTTTATAGTTCATATTATCTCTTTTGCGTTCTTTTTTGTAACGCCCTTTACCCATACTTAATAATTTTATTACATGATTTGCCTTTAGATGCCTATAGTGCGTCGCTTAATCTTGTTTCCTTTTTAAGTGTTACTTATGTATATAGTACACAGTTCTTGTTTCTCTCTAATTGGTCCTTGGGCTGTACAGAAAGCAAGCAATCAACTCGGATTGAACTGAAAATTGAATTACTTCTACTAATATATTGTTTAATTTTTTCGGAGTGATTACTCAAAACACTAGTCACAAAACTGATTCTGGTGATTCTGTTGGTGAATCAGCTTTTTTTTTTTTTCAAAGTTTTCCAGAATAAAATTTTTTCTTCTGTTAAGAGCAGCATAATGATTAATATGAAACATGGATGATAACCACCCGTGCAATACTTACGACTTTACTACCTCACATTAAACACAGGCCAACTTCGGTACGGAGAATTTGGACTGCTTGAACCTAAAGATGTAGGCACTACGATCCTTCGAATCATCAGAAATTTACATATTCGCTCAAAGACACATATCGCATTCTAGAAGACATGAATCTTCAGCGACCCAGCAGCGAAAAATTAAAATCACACAAATATTAACCACGAATATTGTTAAAGTATTTGTTGGAAACGTAATTAACACATACGTAGTAAATATGTTGCGTGTAAAAGGGGTAGAATTTCTGACTCTTCGTTAATATGGCACATTGTTTACACTTTCTGCAGAATTGTACCTCGATTATCCTCACAGAACTTCAGTTCTACGGACAAATCAATTATGACCCTTGCGTTGCGTGTTGACACCAATGCATCTGACGTTTCAGATAACGTCATATTCGTTGAAAATTCACTGACAGTATACGTAATTGATATTTAATTAATTCGAATCTTTCATATCAATAAAACAAATCTTAAAAGCCATAATGGGATTTAAAGTGGTGTAAGATCAATCATTGCAAGAAATGTTAAATCAATCTTGTCATAAACTCGAGTCGAAATTTCATTAAGCAGCCTTGCCTCTTGAATAGGCTTTAAGTATCTTTTCTTGTCTTTCCCTAGAAATTCTAATTACTTTATAATTGCTTATCAAGTAGGGAACTTGTTCAAACTGTAGTCCAAGGAAAGCAGCTAAATGTTTCTCCTCTTAAACGACGAAACTAGAGGTTTGTACGGTAAAGTAGCAAGAAAAGCTAATCTTATTTCTTTTGATACGCGCTGAATCAGAGAAGTGACGCATCCTTCAGTTTACATTAAATGCCTCCGTCACATTTTCGTCCATTGAAATTAAGGGTCTCTTTTAATTAAAAACACGCACTATTATTTGTTTAGAATTTAGGGTCAAGGTTTCTAGTTAAGACAAAATAAATACTACGTCAAACATGGTTAATTTTTTTCGGTTCATTGACCCGTTTACAACAAGAATTTAGATTAGACAGGTCTGTCTGTCTGTATGGCTACATGTAATAATTCCGGAATGAATTTTCATTAAATTTTTCTTTAGGGCGCTTAGTAATATTGATTGACGCATTTCAGATTTTTTTAAAGTCTTTCAAAGCAAGGGATAATTTACGACAAGACATATCAAGCGTAACTTGTTAAATATTTATCGAATTAGAAATGTGTCTCAGCAAACTTTTAACGAAAAATAAATTGTATATATTAGGGTTTTAAAATAATTTTCAGATAATTGTATTGGGAAATTGAGATAATTTAAAACAAATGAGAGGATGCAAGAGAGTTGTTCAGGAATGTAGTCGTTTCTCCAATTTTAGGTCCTATTTAGGTCTACGATAATTATGTTTTACTGAACTTGTGGTGGAATGGCGATGAGTAACAACAGCAAATAGACGGGAGTTAAAAAAAAAACTTAGAAATAATCCAGTAAATATAGAAATATTGCAAAATATTATTGAAAATATCTTCTCCTTTCGAGATTTAAAGCTTTCGTTACGATATAACTAAGGCCTTCGCTCTTCTGGGATGTTGCGCAGCGATATTGGTAGTCGTTTACCGACGTTTCGGGACAATCTATTGGTCCCGTCTTCAAGGGTTAAGCATTTAAAGTCCCTTGAAGATGTAACATATATGCTGTCCCGAAACGTCAGAAAACCACTACAAATATACGCACGTATCAATAAATACGTTGTTACATGTATGCGAGTGTCGTACCTCAGAGCATTAGAGCACTACAGCGAAGACGGTCCATTTGTGTACAGACACTAACACTGGACCTAAGAACTGGGAAAGTGACTGTAAATCGGGGCCTTGACAATAAAATTTTAGGAAACGGTTTCTCGTATTCTGTGCGGGAAACCATAATTGTTTCCTTTCCTGTGCCCTAGACAACTTCACATACAATAGGAAGAAAAACGGACTACCTTCATAAAATGAGGGGCGAAATTTTCATTCTTTTGTTAAAAGAGGAGTTAATTCCTTAGTTGGACCCAAATTCTACAAATGTGATTTAGAGTGTCTTCTATCTTAACACACAGAATAAGAAAACCCTAACACCAAATTCAAAGAACGAAACGATGAAAATTTGTAACATATCATCTACATAACAACATATTTAATTAAATTTACAAGTACCCTGATATAACAGACATGAATTCTTGACAAGCAGAAGTACTATATTCTTGAGATCTTAACAGCCGTGAATGTTTATATTGTGGTCTTCTGTTTTATGACAACTTACAAGAATTTAAATAGATTAACAACCTTAATAATCTTAACAACCTTACAGGTTGCACAAAAAGCGGGGAATTTCTTTTGAAACATAAATCACATATAATATAATTTTATTAGACTTGTCTCAGTGCTAACCATAGTCACTTCTTTTTCCTGTAGTTTGTGGCTTTATATTGACGGTTGTGGTCAGTTGAAATTCTGTAACGTTCTTAAAATCTACGAATTGAATTTAAATGGTAAATAGATGTTAAATACAACTTGAGAACTCTGGTGTGAAGTACTTCTCAATTTGTTGTATTTTTACTCGCCAGCTGCAGAAGTAAGAATGTCCAGAGCTACAACAGTTTGCATTGTTTTTGCCGTTGTTACTCTGTTCAAAATATTGCCGGATTTTTTCAAAGCTTATTTCAGTCCATTTAACAGTAACTTTTTCTTAGAATTCAGGGTACTCGTTTTTAGTTCTACTTTGGACATTAAGCATATCTTCCAGTGTTACTTTTACGGTTTTCTCCACAGTCATTTCCACAAAATATCAGAACACTCGATTTTCCTTCAGTCATTTTCTTCTTAGGCAATGATTAGAACTCCTCAAGAAATTTACCTGGGATGACATATTGAACGCAAAATGTGAGAGTAGAGTAACATTGTACTGTATCGAATATAATTTAATTCTTTTAGGTACATTTGTATCACCAAATTCTTTGGCGAATATTGGGTATCAGGTTACGTCCTACACCGAAGGTCACATTTTTAATATAATAGAGAATTCTTTTTCGCAACCTTCCATGGGCGCTAAGCGAAGGTACCCCAATATAGGTGTGTGGGACTATATCGATATTGGACTGTGTTGTTATCAATAAGAAATGCTATGGAGATAAGTTAAATTGTAATGAATTTAAATACATATATTCTGTGCCCCATAAATTCACACAAATCTTTTGCATTTAAAATCACAGTCCCTCTTATCGCCTACCTGCAGCTCACAAAAGTGTCATAATTTTCAAATCGTGGTTCAATAATTCTCTGTGAGTTCTGATTTTGTTTTGGCGGTAAGTATTTACATTAGCGTCTTCTGGGGCGTCGTGTCGGGTAATTAGAGGCGTTCTTTAATCTATCCTTAGGATAGAGGTAAGGATTTGTTCCGAAACATTGGTACCTGTCCACCAGATAGCTGTCACATCATAAAAAATCGTAACGTTATTAAATATCATTTGACTCATCATTCACAATTGATTAATAAACATTTCCACGATTAAAAGTCCCCTTTATCTCACCTAATTTACGCACTACAGGGTCAGAAGCTTCTACTTTCAAATAAGATAAATTATTGTGTTCGGTGTCAATCTTTAACGAACAGGAAACCAACTTCAAGGCATGACCAGATACCTGACTGGAACTCCGTTATAGGAGATAGGACCGACCGTGGCAAATAAGTTGATGGTTCAGTCCGTTCGACAAAAAGTGATGATGAGTTTGGAGAATGAAGATTGTTTTCGTCACTTCTTCTGTCACGCTATTGCGCGAGATAACGAGTCCTCTCTGGCGAACAAACGTATTTCTTTCATGCTGAAAACACCTGTGAGAAATCGTGGTGTATAACACTATCTTCAGAACTCAAGATTCGCCATATTTTCTCCGCCTGCATAACCTTAGTTTTTTCTATGCTGTTTATTGCCTTCCACTCTTCTCTTATATTTTCATTTCTGTATTATTTAATTTTTTTCTTTCTGTTTTCTATTCTTCCTCTTTTCTTCACTTCCTGTTCCTCCCATGTCTTCTTTATTTCTCTCTTCCTTCTTTCTTTCTTTCTTTAATTGCTTTAAGCTTCCTGTCGTTCTTCGATTTTTCATTTCTTCCCTCTTATTTTCTTTTTTTTCCCCCTTTCTTCCCTTTATCTTCTCTTTTCTTCCCTTCTTGTATCTGCTTCCTTTTTCCTCTTGACATGGTGTTTTCTCTCACTATCTTTTCCTGTGTCTCATTTCTTGCTTTCTATATTTCAAATTTATTATATAATAGTATCCATAATTGTAATACTTTTGCCGTTACAGGAAGTAAAGCCAAATCTCTCGGTGTCGTTGTGATAGGCTTATCTGGTAAACAACACTTTTACCGTTGGCGATATTAATATCACAGAGTTGGAAAACGAGGACGATATGTTTCTTTTCATTCGCGTCAATTAAAAATATGTGCATATTACGCAATCCTTCCACAGACGTTCAGGACATTCAGTTTAGGACTTTTGAGGTGATGGGACAATTATCGTTAGATATGTTCGTGAATTAATCCTTTAAACCATAGTTATATCAATGTGTACTATTTGGTTCTGACCTTCAGGAACTGTGAATTTTTTTCCACACGGTTTATGTAATACGTTCCTTGTGCTTCTCGCAACAAAAAGCGAGTTTTATCTAAAGAATAATAACGGCTTGGTCTTGGAAACTTAGATGGGCCCTGTTCATTGTGAGGTACGAAATGAACTTTTAAATATTAAATAATTAATTAATTTTAAATTAATGGAAAAGCAAATGGACATGATCAAGTCCCGGCCGAGTTGATTAAAGGGGAAATAAAATAGCTTAAGAAGGTTATTTAGGAGCTCATTTTAAAGATATGAGAAGAAGAGATCATACCACATGAGTGGAAATGTGGCGTAATATGTCCAGTTCATAAGGAAGGGGACATGATGATATGTGTTAGTTATAGAGCAGTGACACTGCTATGTGCTGCGTATGAAATTCAGGCAAATGTTTTATATCTAAAATTAGTTCCTTTTCGTCATCCGTCACAAGTTAAGCCTTGATAGACCTACTTAGGCCTCGTCTAATAGTCTACTCAAAGGTCTTCCATGTCTTCTTCATCCATTTGATATATAATTCAGTATTATTTTTTTGGCGTCCTGTCGTTTTATTCTTGTTACATGCCGTAGACAATTTTATTTGTTTCTTCGTATTTTCTCGTAAAATATTTCTACTTTCAACTCTTCTAAAAAATTTTTTAGTTAAAAAGAGTGTTCCCCGCTGTTCTTCTGAAAAATTTCATTTCGATCGACTTCAGTCGTTTTTTATCCTTTTTCTCAGTGTCCAAATTTCGCTTCCAATAAAGGTACGAAGAAAGCCAGTGCAATATATATTTTATTCTTCACCAAAGTTGGTTTGAAATTGTCGCTTAGAATTCCCAGTATTTGAGCAAATTTTGTTAGTTTCTGTTGGATACATTTTTCATTTTCATAGGGCATATTTAAAACCCTTTACGTATTGTAAATACTTGTTACCCACAACGAATTTATATCAGACTGGATCTTGCCTTAAAAATGCTATCGTCTCAGATTTTTTCGGTGGTATTTCCTTTCCAAATTGTTTTTTGTGTTGTGTAATGTGAATTACAAGACATAGGAATTATCCTGTAAATTATCCTCTGAATCTACTAGAATGACTTGATTGTCTGCATAAAGCAGAGTGTTTATTTTTGTACTGATTGATAAAGTAATGCTTTTGTGTAAATCTGCTTTCATTTTCTAATTCTTAATTTATGTAATTTTGAGCATCGGATGATAAAGGGCAGCCTTGTCTGACTCTGTAATTAATTATATATTCCTCTGATAACTGATGGTTTATCTTTACTTTAATTTTGTTTCCAGAGTAAATTTCTGTTATATTTTAAAATAATAAATTAGGAATATTTTAGTTGTGTAATATTCAAACAATTTGTCTGTTAAAGCATTCACGTAATCAAGAAATATTATATGATTTTCCAAATTAAACTCTTTTCTTTTTTCTCTAAATAATTTCATATTCACAATGTTTCAGTGTATCTGCCTTTTCGGAATCCATTCTGGCATTACAAAAGAAACTTTTCTGCTTGTGCTTTCAATTTTTCATTTAAAATGTTACTATATAGTTTGTAGCATGCATTAAGTCGGCTAATTCCTCTATTGTTTTTCACTTTTCTTTGCCTCATTTAGGTGTGATAATACTGTTTTTTCATTCTTTGGGCATTTCTCCCATCGTATAAATGTTATGAAAAAAAAAGAATGTTCTGTCAAGAAATGAGTCTCCTGCATATCTATAAAGTTCATAATTCAAGTTATCTTTGCCAGGTTTTTTTCCATTCTTTTTTTCTTTTTAGTGTTTCTTTCAGTTCTTCCATTTTTAAGATTCCATCGTCAAAATTTTCTGTATTCCAATTATTTCGTTGAAGAGAATTGTTATTCCATAATCCCTTATAATAATGTAAAAATATTTATTTACTTGGACCAGGGTTTATAATTGCTGATTCTTAATATAATTGTCTATGTGCTTTAGTATTTTAAATATCTTTGGTTTTATTCTGTATATGTCAGATTCTAAGTGTGATATAGTGTCCTTAGGATTTGCGATGTATTTTATGATTTGTCTTTTAGCAATGATTCTTCTAACTTTATATTCAATCTCATTGCCTACGGTCTTTTTTGAAGATACTTTTTGCATTCCAAATTTTTGTTGTACAATTAATTTTAATCTTCATTCCATGTTTATAATTGTTTCTCCATTGTAAATGTTTTGAATTTTCCAAAACTTTCATCTGCTGCCTGTGATATTATGGTTTTGATATCCTTCCTTTCCCAAACATTATCGCTTCTTTCTGGAATTTATTGTAGTTTCTGTTAAACTCTTTGTTTGAATAGCTATCGTATACTTTCGTCATTGAGTAATCTAATTTTATAAAGACGTATAATTCTCTTTTCGTGTAGTGTTTTTTGTTAAATGTAACCATTTTGGTGTGAGTACTAATTTAGCCAAAATCAAGAAGTAATCTGAACTAATATCACTTCCTCTGTAAACTCGCACTTCTAAGAATAGTTCTGATAACTTCCTATTTGTATAAAATAGTCTATAACTGTTCCGGAATTGCGAGCTGGCCATGTGTTTGTATATTTTTGTGTTTATAGATTGAGCTCATTATTTTCATGTTGTTATATGTGGCAAAACCTGTATGTGGCAAAACTGGTATTTGAAACTTGTTCCATGATTCCTACAATATTATGGATTGCAGAATTTCCTATTCTAGAGTTCGGGTCACCTGCGAGTGAGATGTAATCATTTTTGTTAGTTTTGTTTAATATTTCCTGTAACTGGTTACGAAAGTCTTAGTTTTTTCAACTCTTCCTTCTTCTGGGGTGTATAGTCTATTAATTAGTTTTACCTCAGTTATTCTTTCCCTCGAGTTTGTGCACGTAATAATGGTGTGTTTGACTGATTATTAATCCAAATCATTACATCCGCTTGTGTTTGCCTACTTCTGTTTACACCGCTATATATTACTATGCAATAAATTGTTTCCATTGTGCCCTTCATTTTCCATTTTGATTCTCTTCGTGTTACTATTTTAATTTTTTTCTCATTCAATATACTTCCCACTTCTTCTTTGTGAGCTGTTCGCCTTACATTCCATATTGCATATTTGATTATATTTTTCTTCTTCTACGGTCGCTTAATCGTTTTCTTGCCATAGTCAGTCGTCAAGTTTGCAGTCCTCTTTTCCTCATATTGGGGCTTGGGAGCCGTACTTAATTCGCTACAGCGGGTTACTAGCCTACCACTAGGTAATCCAGTGGTAGCCTTGTCACCTTTCAGCCTCTCGAGAGACGTGTTCTGCAGAATTTTCTCTGCGGAAGATTAAACAGTTTTACCGCTGTGACTCGGTCCCCAGCACCTCCTTAACTGAAGCAAGTTGCACCACGGGCAGATGAGGATGGGGTTTGGGTAGGAGAGGTTACTGAATGTACTTCAGTGCCCCTTGTCACCCATATTCAAAATATGCTCAATATTTTTTTTTTAATTTAAGATGATATGTCAAAAAATTAAGGAAAACTTAGGCCTTCATAGAGATGAAATTTCTTATAGTGGTCTTCTGACTTGTAACACCACGTAGTCTGGCATGTGGTAGAGTGAAAACGGAATGTGATGGCACACGCGCAGAAACCAGATTCGGTCTTCCAGCGAAACGGACGAGTCCATTTATATCGGCGGGGGTATCAGTTCAGTCGAGTACCGGCTTTCTTGGAGTGCGAGTCAAGCTGAAGACTGCTGGCTACCCACTCCATTCGCCTCTTTCCCCTTCACTTCTCCTCCCGTGCGTCGCCGTATGCCACCAGATACCGTTTCCACTCTAATATATGTTGCAGAGACATTCACTGTTTCGTTTAATTCAGGAAACTGGAGCTGTATATTTCTCCGGAGCGGTATTAGGTACCTACCAATTTATGGAATCATTCAGAGAAACACAGCAGGAAAGTTAATGGAAACCCATGATTCATTACACATACGTATAGGCTTACAAGTAAGCCAATATGATGTTTATTCACCGAAAGAAAGTATATTGGCACTGTAAAGAAAATTGGCGTGAAGTAGCGCCTGCAGTGATGAAAAAGGTATACAAGTTTCACTCAGAATTCTTCAAGAATAGAAACCACACGGCAGACCTAAGCGTACATGCGAGTATAATAATAAAAATGGTTATTAAAAATAGAATGAAGGGGTGAGGACAGGATTCATTTGTGGGCTTTTGTAAGAAGCTAGTTTTATTTAACCTTTCATAAAATACGAGAAATTTTTAAATAGCCAAATGTGACGTTTCAAGAGGGATTGTGCAAAAAGAAGTCAACTGTACTTTTAATGTGCAACTTTTCCCTTCTGCAGTCTAGCTGACCTTGTAATGGTTTTCAGTGCATACGCTTCTACTGTTAATTTGCCTTTGTGCCCAACTAATGCATGTTGGTATGTATGGAGTAGTAGAAGTAAGGCTCCATGGATTCTTAATATCTGCGCCAGACAGAGTAACATCCCAACTTCATATTCGTGCTTTATTTCTGTGGGAAGGTTTACGTAATATAGAACCTGGGTTGGTTGCAGGGTCGATTTGAACACCATGGCAAAAACATGATTTGTGCCTTCGTCGGGAATGCATGCCCAAACACCCGCCCCACAGCAGGCCACTTATATATGTACAGCACAGAACAAAATCTTAACAGTCCAATTTATAGTGATGGAGAAGGTCTTTATAGTCACCAGACTGTACCTACTTAGCATCAGGTCGACTTAAAGAAAAAGTCTTCGTACTCACTTCATTAATTAGAGAGCCATTTCCTCCCCTCTCTTCCCTTCCCACTTCACCAACTTGTTCCCTCCCACCCTCCTGACCCTCTGCCCATTTACGTGATCTGACCTGCAGTTAATGGCATCCCAGGTAGGAGTTGTACTATGTTATACAAAAACATATAATATGTAGTTTGAAGCGACACGTCAGTGACGTGAACCGTGTTAGCAGCAAATGATCTATATCATGTTTTGAAATGAGCAAACCTTTTCCCACGATAGCCATTTCCTGTTTTCAGACAAGTAATAAAGATTTACGGTTTGGAGAATTTATAAATTGTGATGGAAATAAACCTTCACGCATGTCGGTTTCTACCAGTAGCACCTGCTTATTAAAACACTCTGTAATTGGCCCACACAGTACGTATCTGTTTCACAATACCTCGCAATTAATAGCAAGAATTTTCCCAAACAGCGCTAAAAAATTGATTTTAATGGAGGAGCAGCGTGTTTTCGGTAGGGTGGGAACTGAACACTTCAGCTATTTTATCAGAAATTTTGTTTTAGTAAGCTAAAATAATAAACCCTCTAAGCTCTCCGACAAAATTTGAGTTTTTTTACAACTAAATTGTATTGAAACATTGAAATTTCATTTTGTAGTAAGATAACACAAAGTTTGTTGTATTACGGGAGATTATATCCTTTCAAATGTTGCAGCAATAAAATCGGGCCTTTAAACAGTGGTATATAAACGGCCCCTGCGGCGTGGGAATTTCTGTCTTTTGGGGAAAGGGGGGGGGGAGGCCGTGAAGAACAGAGTGCTGTAATATTGTCTTGAGTTTCTTTGGACTGGATCACATTCCACTGGCAAGCCAGTATTCTGGACGCCTGTTACGAGATCTTGGAGTAAGTTCGCTAGCAATTTTAGGGTCCCTATTATCAACCTGCAGGGCTACCCCCCGACCGATTTTCTACTCCATTGTCTTCAGAGATGCAAGCGCTATATTTATGTTAAAAAATAACATTTCATTCTCCGTTCGCGCAGCTTCTAATAGCCCGTTTATTCGAAAATTTGTCTTGCATCTAGTTCTTATTAAAAAGATTCACTACGAATGATAGTCTGGTTTATTTTATCTTCCTTTTAAATTACTTGAGAAATTTATCGTACTCGTCTCTTACCGAAAGTGTAATTTTTGGTCTCTAGTGATTAGTTGAGCGAAATTGGCACGAAAACTTTCTTTTTTTTCTGCTCCTACTGCGTCTACTTTTGTGTTACTCACACGGTTAACTATTCTAGAATAAATGTATTTTCCAACAAATGCACTTCATGATACAACATAACACGTATACACTACACTACACTAAACTACACCGAACTGTAGTACACATATCGCACGATATATCAGTACGAGATCGGTTACATCATAGGAATTAAAACCAGATGTTTTGTACACACTACCCATACAAAGAAAATACTGAATTAACAAATGGATTGACTATTCATTAAGGTATAATTTAATAAAACTGATATAAGTGTTGACTGCTCCTAAGGCGACGTACAGTACAATTAACGTATTATCAAAAGACTGTAAATTATTAATAATATCATTTTTATATATTTTATACATTTTATGTATTTTAACAACTAATATTTTAATTAGGCTTATACATATTAACAAAATTTAAATCATTATGTAGGTTCGTGCATCTTTGTTCTAGTAAATCCATGAAGATGGCACCTGGATGCCGAAACAGGTAGGAGTTTTTTTAAGTGTGTTTTATCACAAAGTATACTTGGAAAATATACTGATTGTGTTCACTTTCCTTGTCGTTGATATTAAAGATTAATTTTGAAGGTGGTAGAAGTGAGAATATATCTTGCGTCGCTGCTTTGTTTTCTCGTTGTTAAGATGCGTTTTCACGAACAGGATAAATTTTGTTCGTTATCACTTTGTACAACTGTTATATACAGGATGTTGCTTGATGCTACTTTGATGGTTCATCTAGTACTCTGGCTAAATGAAGTGAATTGCACTGTTCTGGTGTATTATTTGATGTACCTTTGACTCTCTGTAACATCACTGCTCCAATTGGAGACAGTGAAGATGATATGGCAAATGATTCTATAGGAAATTGAGATGTTTCTTCATTTCTTATTGACTGTGCCTAACCTGATTCGGCAGTCGCAGGAGAGAGTTCTGAATAAAGACCAGGTGTGCAATAACTTTTGCACATCAGATCATAAAGTTCTAGTACCCAAAAAAATCGAGATTAGGGTCATTTCAGGAATCCTTCCCTGGCGATTCGTCCGTTAAAAAGCTCAAATAAACTCCTTCATCAGCGTGTTTTTAATCCTTATTTCCTAGCCCTTTCAAACACAAATACAGGACCAATATTCTGATAACATGCAACATGGTAGAGCGAAGGGAACGACGTTTCTGCGGCATCTTTCATTTTCCCCGCTTGGTGTGTTCCCTTTCATTGATAAAACCTTTGCTACATTCTCGTGGAAGAAGGAGCCTCTTCCTCGTCAGCCTTTAAAAGCTGTGATGGGAGACAAAAATTCTTGTCACTGAGTTCCCTCAAGCATCATAAACCCGAGCAAATTGCGGCTTAATGAAACCAGAATTACTCTGCACACGTGTTGCGTCTGCATGCTTTAAAGTTAAGTCGAAGTATCTACTCGTAAAATCGCAATAATGCCCTTTCCCAGCAATTCTGGTTTGCTGGTTCAATCTACATAAAAACCTCAAATGCTAATTTCCCAAATTCTTGTACTGTAAGTGGCATGAGGAAAATGTCTAAGTTTTTAATGTAAGCCATAATATCGCCTTTCTTTAGAAAACACGATACCCATACCAGGCGCACGTTCTGCACTTTTCCCGCTGTTTAGATTCGTCAGGCTGAAACGTAGTGAATTTTTGGAAGTGAACAGGACTCCACTGTTTATCTTATGGACATAACATTTTTCAGGACTATATGAATAGCAACTATCATTCAGTTGCCTCGTTTTCCTGCTGTGTTGCCTTTCTACGCCCTCTCGCTTTAAGTTCCTAGGAATAAAATAACACAATTAAGCCTGTATATTTATTGCCACTATAAAAATCATGTATTCACAATGGTCTGCCTTAAATCAGTGCATTTATGTCATCCGAAGCAGCCTGCAACCTCTATTGCCGAATCAACCTGACACCTTACTTTCGGATACTCACTGAACAAGAGCATGACTAATAATTAGCCTTTGTTTAACCTGTGTTGTGCTGCCATAATTGTTATTTTAACAATGTATCTTACAGTTCTTCCGTTTAGGTGGCCAGACGTAATATATCTGTTCGCCGCAATTCATGCAATCGCTTGCCGAAAATATTATTGCTTTCAACAAAAAACAGAAATCACAAAAATTTGTAACTACCAACAACTCCAAATTTTTTACGCCTCCTACTGCTGGTATCAATAAACTACGACGTTCATCAGCAGTTTCGGGATCAGGCTTATAAGAACAAAACACTAGAAACAAAAAGAAATGTATTTTATTTTCCTTCCAAGTACTGCAGCACACATTCGTGTCAATCTAAAATCTGCATAAAAAGTTTCTCGAAGGCTTCCAAGCGGTTGCATTCAATTCGCAGTTTGCATTCTTTTAGAAGTCCTCGACTTCGAGTTGTCTTTTCTTTGAGGAGAATTTTTACTTCAGTGAGAAGGAATTCGCTTGTCTCGCGGCAAATTGTTTGTGGTCGAAGACTTATCATCGCATCATTAATTCGCGAGAAAACCATTCATTCATCTGACAGAATAAACATGCATATTGTTGTTTAAATAACAGCAACTGTTGAGTAAAGAGAAAACCAACTTGATGCCACTTATTTTATTATTTTATTCAATGCTCATTCAATGCTCAACATGTTTCGGCCGTTATTAACGGCCGAAACATGTTGAGCATTGAATGAGCAT
>Ga0123357_10001317_pt1 | contig 26176 bp, 25 predicted proteins | sample TergutEmb28metaG_FD_89873 | JGI IMG/M metagenome (GOLD analysis project Ga0123357, IMG submission 89873) | Embiratermes neotenicus P4 segment gut microbial communities from Petit-Saut dam, French Guiana - Emb289 P4 | ecosystem: Host-associated > Arthropoda: Insects > Digestive system > Gut ...
CCTCAAGCTGCACAAGCAGCTCTCGTCGAAGCGCCTCGCTCTGCTTGGAACTCGGCAAAAATACTCGGTCCGCAACCTGCTCGGGGCTCGCGGCGGCGGCGAGGAGCGGACCGGAACAGCCTCTTCCGGCTTTGAGGACCGCACCGCAGCCGCCAACGAAGAGATCGCGGCAAATCGAAAGCGGTGTAGTGCGTCATTGGCGCAAATTGCAGGGGCTAGACCGATTCGGGGTTGCTTTCGAAGGGGTACGGCAGGTAGAACCCCTCCCTGCTAGTTTCATTTTGATTCGATTTGGCGCGACAAAGCACGACAAGGAGGCTCCCGGTGAAAGAACTCGTACGGTACCTGTTGGAGAACATGTACCTGGATTTCCAGGGCGAGATCTCGCTCGACACCGTGCGCCAGTATCTCCGGGAAGACGAAAGCCGCGAGGCAAAAGCGTTGCTTCAGAAACTCATCGAAGACAAGGGCGTCGACGATTTGCTCATCACATTGGCCGACGTGCTGAAAGAGCACATTCGCACGGGCGTCAGCGACCAGGTCGTGCGCGAGCAACTCACGATGTACGCAGAAAGCTAGGGGCAGACACGGAGGTCTGCCCCTACAACCAACAAACTATGCAATTCGTAGGGGCGCCATTTATGGCGCCCGACCGCTGGCCGGTCCCGAGGGCGCGATGAATCGCGCCCCTACAATTAACAAAACGCATATTTGTAGGGGCGGCCCCCTGTGGCCGCCCTTTACATGGTGGGGCAGACACGGGGGTCTGCCCCTACTTGCGTTGGCTGTTGTCGCGTGCGATGACGGCCATCCGCACGATCAAAGCTTGCGCGGTTCGCCGGTTTTCGTCACGGGCGTAAGCGTTGGCCCAGATCGACCAATGCCGGAAGACGGCGTCATCACAATAGGGTTTGATCGTTACCTGCTACCCTCAACGGTGACTCGACAGTCGTTTGCGCTCGCCGATGCGTACAACCAAAGCGTTGAGACTGACCTGTTGCCAGCCGTTACCTACGATCCGGTCGCGCGCACGGTTACACTTGCCCGGCCTTTTGCGCTGCGGCCGTGGCTCACCAAGGGACTTACCTACAAGCTGTTTTTAGGCATTCCGCAAGACGATTCCGACAATTCCAACGTCGGTGGCGTTCGCGCCATTGACGGGGCAACGCTTTCACCGAACCAAGTGCTCGAATTCGCGTTCAACGTGGGCGAGCCAAATGGAGTTGGCAGCGGCGAGCCTACGATGGATCTCTGTCGCGACGTGATGCCGATTTTCACCGCTAAGTGCAGTTCATCGCTTTGCCACGGCGCGGGCAACAGTGCCGCCGCAGGCTTGGTGCTCGCCACGCCCGCGGGCATTGCCAACGCGATCGGCCGCGTTGCACATGGCGCCAACACCGGCGCGGCCGGCGTGGCACAATCCGCCGGCTCGATGTTTGGGGTCGACATGCCTGTCATTGATCCGGGCAACCCTGGCAACAGCTGGCTCATATACAAAGTGGCGCTCGCGGCGATCCCCGAGCAACCGCTTGCTCGGCCAGCCAATTCATGCAATGCGCAGGCAAATGCGCCTCCGCCGTTCGTGCCGCTCGTTGCCGCGACCCAAGCAAGCGACGCCGAGAGAGCCGTGCTCGCGAACGCCGTGCTCGGCACCGCAATGCCCTACCCGGTTTCGAGTGTTACAAGCTACGCAGAGCAGGCGCTCACTTTCGACGAGCAAGAAATTCTTCGCTCGTGGATCGCCCAGCTTACGCCCGGCGCAGCGACGGCCGATTGCAGCGCGTGCGAGTAATTGGGCGTAGGGGCGCGATTCATCGCGCCCTATTCGCGTCGAAAATGCCCGAGCACCGTCCACGCGTCGAGCTTGTCGTCTTCGCGTGGAAAGGGGCCAAGGTTGTGGATGACGAGCGGCAGGCCGCGCGAGCCCTTTTTATCGCTCACGATTCCAACGTGATTGGGGCTGCACTTCGGGCATGGGAGAAAGCTCCAGACAATGACATCACCGGGCTGCCACTCCTGCCACGTCGACGCGTCCCTTTTCGTTGTCAAAGATTTCCAAGCCCCACGCATGTACGTGAGCATAGGCGCAACGCGGCGATGATCGATGTTCGTGTCCGGGCGCTTGACGGTCGTGTAGGCCGCTGGGCGGCGCAAAATGTCTTGGTGAATGAGGCGTTGCAAATCGATGTCGACGGCACGAAATGCCCGAACGACAACATCGGTGCATACTCCACGATTTTCGGCAACGTCGCCATTGGGGTATGCGATGGGAACGTAGGTTGGGTCGTAGATGACCCAACGCTCGACTTCGAGCCTGGCGCGTGCAAGGACACGGTCGACTTGCGATGCCCGCGCCGAGGCCGATTCAGGTGCAGGCGGCGCAGGCGCTACACGCGAAGGCGACGGCTCGCCGGCGGCGGAAGCGGCGCCCCCAAGCAAGACCAGAAAGACCAACGCGACGTGTCTACGAAGGCAATGATTCACAGGCAATAGTAGTATGGCAGCTAGTATGGCGCAGATCGAGCGGTTGCAAGGCGACACGATTCGAAAAAGTGCGGCCAAGAATTTGCAGCGTCTTGGCTACGTTCGAATCGTTCAACTCCTTGTTTACCTTATCATTATTCCTACCGTGCTGCTTTTGGCCATCGGGATTGTTTCGATGTTTGCCGAAGGGCGCATCAACCTTCTTTTCGGACTTCTCACCATCACTTTCGTTTCGGTTGTCGTAACCGGTGTTGTGCTCGTCTTGGTTTTCGTGCGCCGCGAGGCAAACTTGTCGATGCTTCAGGCCGACTTCGTTTCCAAAGTGAGCCACGAGCTGCGCACACCGCTCACGGCCATTCGCCTCCTTGCCGAAACCATCGAGCGCCCCACGGCCGACGAAGCCACGCATCACAAGTGCGCAAGCTTGCTCGTCGCGGAATCCGAGCGCCTCTCGAAGCTCATCGAGCGCTTGCTTGCATGGGGGCGCATGGAAGCAGGGCGCAAAATTTACGAGCTTCGTCCCGAGCGCGTAAAAGACATCGTGGACGATGTGCGGCGCGCCTATGCCCTGCAAGGAGCGCTTGCGCTGGCTGCACAATTCGAGGTTCTCGTCGACGACGATCTTCCCTTCGTGGTCGTTGATAGAGCGGCGATTGTCGATGCGCTCGTCAATCTTCTGCAGAATGCTCACAAGTACGGCGGCAGTCCGCCGGTCGTCGTGTTGCATGCATCACGCACGCCCAAGGGCGAAGTGTCGATTTCCGTCAAAGACAACGGTGCAGGCATCCCGGTATTCGAGCATCGGCGCATCTTCGAAAAATTCTATCGCATCGATGATCGCCTTTCGCGCACGACCGAAGGCTCGGGTCTTGGACTCGCCATCGTGCATCATGTCGCGAGGGCGCATCACGCGCGCGTGACCGTTGACAGCACGCCTGGCAAAGGCTCCACGTTCGCGCTTGTTTTGTCGGCGCCACACAAAGAACACGAGACCGAGTTGACGCAACGCGACGAGATCGCGTCAAAAAATTGAAATTGGGGACAGGCCGCTGGGCTTTTGTGGTCTGTCACGCTACCAATTAAGGCTTGCAGACCGCAGTGGAAGCAAAGCGAAAATTTGCCGATTTGTCGGGAAAATGTCTCCTTGTCGTCGAAGATGACCCAAGCATCGCCATCGGTTTGCGTATCAACCTTGAGAGCGAAGGCTACGCCGTCCACGTTGCGGAAGATGGCGAACGCGGTCTCGATCTTGCGCGCCGCGTTGCGCCCGATCTCATCGTGCTCGACGTCATGCTGCCGAAGAAAAACGGGCTCGAAGTTTTGCACGAACTGCGCAGCGAAGGCCGCAGCATGCCCATTATCATTCTGTCGGCCAAGTCGGGCGAAATGGACAAGGTAGCCGGCCTCGAGCTCGGCGCCGAAGACTACGTTGCCAAGCCTTTCAGCCTCGCCGAGCTTCTCGCACGCGTGCGCGCTGCCTTGCGCCGAGGCATGGCGTTCGAGCCAGCCGCGCGTACGAAAATTGTCATCGACGATGTCGAGGTCGACACCGCTTCACGCAGCGTCAAGTGCCAAGGTGGTCTCGTTGAAATGACCGCGACCGAATTCGATGTTCTTGTTTGCCTGATGATCGATCGCGGCCGGGTTCTGTCGCGTGATGACATTTTTCGCAAAGTGTGGGGCCCAAACCACCACGGCACACCCCGCACGGTCGACAATTTCATCCAGCAGCTTCGCTCGAAGCTCGAGCCCGATCCGCACGAGCCAGTCTACATCCACACGGTGCGCGGTGTTGGCTATCGTTTCGGCCGCAGCTGACCGAGGAAACCAGCCATGGATCAATACCTTTTTCGCCAATATCTTTCGACCGTTTACGACCTTCCTTCGTCCACCGGCCCGCTGCGGGTCTCGCTCGATGGCGACGTTGTGCAAGATCCCTCGAGCCTTCCGGAGCTCCTTACGCGACCTTTTGCCATTCTCACGGCATATAACCCTCGATCCATGCTCTTGCCTCGAAAGGTCAACGACGCACGTCACGCGGTTCTGCGCGATTTGCTTGTTCTTGGCTGCTACCGCGTCGAGCAGTGCGTTGGCTACGAAGACGATCCGGAAGGCACTTGGCGCGAGCCATCGTGGCTCGTTCACGGAATGGATCGCGACGAAGCCATTGCATTTGGGCGTGTCTTTCGTCAAAACACGATTATTCTAAGTCGTAACGGTCGGCCCGAGCTCGTCGTGACCGATCCAACGTGCGACGAGCTTTGCCGCACATTTGTAAGCAATTGGCGCGTTCGCGCTTAATTCGTAATTTTCCTATCTTCCTAAAATGTAGTTGGCATGATGGGGTTTACCAGCATTCAACAATTTAGCCGGCTTGCGATTCTTACGCTTTTAGCGTTCTGTTTCCTTACCATGTCGTGTCGCCGGCGACGTGGTGTGCCGGAAGGCTACCAAGGCATTGTCGAGTACGAGCAGCGTTACATCTCGTTCGAGGTGCCCGGGCGCATCCAAAAGGTGCATGCGCAACGAGGCGACGTGATTCTGGCAGGCGGTGTGCTTGCCGAACTCGATCCAACGCTCGAAGAGCTTTCGCGCCAAACACGCGAGAACGAAGTGCAGACTGCCAAGGCTGATTTGAGCCTGCTCGAAGCCGGCGCGCGTCGCGAAGACATTGCTTCCATGTCTGCGCAAGTGGCCGCTGCGCGGACGAACGAAAAGCTTTTGCGCAAAGAGCGCGAGCGCGTGAAAAAGCTTGCGGCAAACGGTTCGGTTTCCCAGGCCGATCTCGATCGCGCGAACGCCGATCTCGATCGCGCCGCTTTTGATCGCAGAGCACTCGAGCAGCGCTTGCTCGCGCTGCGCCGCGGAAGCCGTCCCGAAGAAATCGCAGTCGCCGAGGCACGCGTCGACTCGCAATCGTCGCAGGTGGCTCTTGCCAGCGAACGCATCGCGCGCTTCTCGCTGACATCGAAATCCGAAGGCGTGGTGCTCGACGTGCTCGTCGAGGAAGGCGAGCTCGCCTCCGTGGGTACGAATGCGTTCATCATGGCCGACACGCACCACCCGTTCGTCGAAGTTTTCGTGCCGGTTGGCGAGATTGACGGCATTCACGTTGGCTGCTTGGCGCACATCAAAGTCGATGCAACCAGCGAGGTCTTTCAAGGCGCGGTCGAGCACGTTGCCTACAAAACCGAGTTTACGCCGAAGTTTCTTTTCAGCGATCGTGAAAGACCGAATCTCGTCTTGCGCGTTCGCATTCGTATTGACGATTCGGCAGGCAAACTCAACGCGGGTGTTCCGGCTTTCGTGCAAATCGACCGATGAACGACGAAGAGCCCATCATCCACACCGAGCATCTGTCACGCCACTTCGGCGATTTCGTGGCTGTGCGCGACGTGTCGCTTTACGTCAAGCGAGGAGAGATCTTCGGCGTGCTGGGCCCCAACGGCGCGGGCAAATCAACAACGATTCGCATGCTTTGCGGCATTCTCGATCCGACCGGTGGCCGAGGCACGGTGATTGGCTATGACATTGCGCGCGATCCGGAGAACATCAAGGCGCGCATTGGGTACATGACCCAGCGTTTCAGCCTTTACGAAGATCTTTCGGTATTCGAAAATCTCCGATTTTTTGCGGGAATTTACGGTCTTTCGGGGGCTGTGCGCCGCGCTCGTGTCGAGCAGGTGCTCGAGCAAAGTGGGCTCTTGCCTCGTCGAAAGCAACTCGCCGGCACGCTCTCGGGCGGCTGGAAACAACGCGTTGCGCTTGCGTGTGCAACGATTCACAAGCCGCCGCTGCTTTTTCTCGACGAACCTACTGCGGGAGTCGACCCGGTAAGTCGGCGCGAGTTCTGGGAGCAGATCCACGAGCTGTCGCTGGCGGGCACAACCGCCCTGCTCACCACGCACTACATGGATGAAGCCGAAAGATGCCATCGGCTCGCGTTCATTTTCCGCGGCGGTCTGCTCGATGTCGGCACGCCCGACGAAGTCGTGGCTCGTCGCCACCTGCGCATCGCCGAGGTCGATGTGGATCACGCGGCCAAGGCGGCTTCGCTTCTTCGCATGGTTCTTGAAGTCGAAGAAGTGGCGCACTACGGCCACATGCTTCGCGTGGCCACGCGCGACCGCGCAGACCCCATCGCGCTGGTAGAGCGCGTGCTCAAGGGTCGAGCGGTGATTCGCTCGATTCGCGAAGCTCGCGTGACTGTCGAAGACGCGTTCGTCGCCATGGTGCGTGCCGACGAGATTCACGAGGCTCACGAGGCTCACGAGAACGAGGCGAAGTCGTGATGGGCGGCTGGGGGTGGCGGCGCCTAAGAGCACCGAACAGGTTCCTCAATCTGTTCGATGCTCTGGTCCCGCTCGTCACTCTGATGCTTCGCGCCCTCGTCATCGCCCACAAAGAGCTTTTGCAGCTTGCGCGCGACAGGCTCACGGCGGCGATGATGCTGGTGGCGCCGGTCATCCAGCTTCTGGTCTTTGGCTTTGCCATCGACACGGACGTTCGGCACATGCCTACCGTGGTTTACGACCAGAGCCACAGCGCTCAATCGCGCGACTTGCCGCGGAGCATGGAGGCAACGGGGTATTACGACATCATCGGGAATGTCGATAGCTACGACGAGATCGACCGCGCGCTTCGCTCGGGCAAAGCACGCGTTGGGCTCGTTGTGCCAGCAACGTACGCCGAAGACATCGGTCGCAGGCGTACCGCGCATGTCGAGCTCATTGTGGACGGCTGTGATCCTCAGGTCGTTGCGAGCGCAACGAACACGGCCGCGTCGCTCGTTGCCGCGCGCTCGGGCGAGATGCAGTTGGCCAACCTCGGGAGAACGGGCGCGCCGAATCGATTCGTTCCATCGATCGAGATTGAACCGAGCATCCGCTACAACCCCGAATTGCGCACTGCCATTTACATCGTGCCGGGGCTGGTTGGCGCGATTCTCACAATCACGATGGTGATGCTCACGTCAATGGCCATCGCGCGCGAACGCGAACGCGGCACGCTCGAGCAGCTGATTGTGTCGCCAGTGCGCAGCGTCGAGCTCATTGTTGGCAAACTCATACCGTACATTGGCATTGGCTATGTGCAAATGACGCTCGTTCTTGCGATTGGCCACATCGTTTTCGGCGTACCCGTGGTGGGCTCGATCGTGCTGCTCTACGGGCTTGCCCTCGTGTTCATTGCGGCCAACCTTGCGCTCGGTCTGGTCTTTTCAACGCTCGCGCAAACGCAGCAGCAGGCGATGCAGGTGTCCGTTTTCTTCCTTTTGCCTAACCTTCTCCTCTCGGGGTTCATGTTCCCTTTCGAGGCCATGCCTGCGCCGGCGCAATGGCTCGCGCAAGGGCTACCGCTGACTCACTTTTTGCGCATTTTGCGCGCCATTGTGCTTAAAGGCAGTGGCTTCGCCGATTTCGCAGGCGAGCTCGTTTGGCTCTGCGGAATTCTCCTCGTGCTCGTCACCTTTGCGTCGCTGCGCTTTTCGAAAAAGCTTGTGTAATCCGTGCCACGCAAAGCCACACAAAACAGATACCTTCCCACTTGCAGTATTGTCCGTGATTTCCGTTCAAAATCTTTGCAAACGCTATGGCACGAAAGTTGTTGTGAGCCATTTGTCGTTCTCGGTGGACAAGGGCGAGGTGGTTGGGTTTTTGGGCCCCAACGGTGCGGGTAAAAGCACGACGCTTCGTATTCTTTCCGGATTCGTTGGCATGACATCGGGCACGGTGGAAGTCTGCGGCCACGACATTCGCCAAGAAAGCCTCGAGGCTCGCGCGAAAGTCGGTTACATGCCCGAGTCCGTCCCGCTTTACCCTGAAATGCGCGTGGCCGAGTACCTAGCATTCCGCGCGGAATTGAAGCGCGTGCCTCGGCCTTCCCGCAAAACCTTCGTTGCCGAGGCCATGGGAAAAGCCAACATCGAAAGTGTGGCGAGCACGCTCATTGGCAATCTCTCAAAGGGCTATCGCCAGCGCGTGGGGCTTGCCGACGCGCTCGTGGCACGCCCGCCGCTTTTGATTCTCGACGAGCCCACCGCGGGGCTCGACCCGAATCAGATTCGCGAGGTGCGGAGCCTGATTCATGCGTTTGGCAAAGAACACACGGTGCTCTTGTCTAGCCACATTTTGAGTGAAATTGAGGCAAGTTGCTCGCGTGCGATTGTGATTGCAAACGGCAAACTCGTGGCGCAAGGCACCATGGGCGATTTGACGACGAAGCGGGGCGTCGCAGGCCTTTTTGTGGTTGTGCGCGGAGAAGCAGGCGCGGCTCTGTCGGCGATTCGTTCGGTTTTAGGCATTGCCAAAGCCGAAGTGCAAGAGCAAGAAACGTTGGCCCTCGAGCCGGGGGTCGTCACGATTCGCGCGTGGCTCGACAAAAAGCTCGAGCAAGCCGCTTCGGCGCGCACCATTGAGCAAACCGCTTCGGCCCTTGTGTCGGCCGGGTGTTTCATTCGCGAAATTCGGCCGGTGAAAAGCTCGCTCGAAGAAGTATTTGCCGCCTTGACCCTTGACCATCCGGATTTCGACGGGTCACCTCGTGCCGCCAATTCCGATTCCGATTCCGAGAGGAAGGAAAGCGGCGAGCCATGATGATGAATGGCTTTTGGCCTATTTTCAAGCGAGAACTGTTTGCTTTTTTCGTGACGCCGCTTGCGTGGGTGCTTATCACCGTATTTTTGCTCGTGCAGGGAATGCATTTCTTTTTGCTTGTGGAATACTTTGCAAGTGCCAGTGCGGGCGGCGTCACACCGAGCGATCAAACGCCACTTCAGGCCTTTTTTGGCAATACGGTGTTGCTCTACCTCGTGCTTTTCTTGCTCGTGCCGCCCATGACCATGCGCCTTTTTGCCGAAGAGCGCCGAAGCGGCACGGTCGAATCGCTCATGACAGCGCCGGTATCGAGCGCCGCGGTGGTTTTTGCAAAGTACGCCGCGGCACTCACCACGTACGTGGCCATGTGGGCGCCAACGGTCTTGTATTTGGTGATTTTGCGGCGAACGGGGGAGGTCGACTGGGGTGTTGCGGCTTCCGCGTACCTTGGGGTTTTTCTGGTTGGTGCGGGCTACTTGTCGCTTGGGCTTCTCATGAGTGCCATGACAAAAAGCCAGTTTCTCGCGCTTGTTTTGACGGCGCTCATCATTCTTAGCCTATTTGTTCTTGGCGTTGGCGAATTCATCGCGCAAGAAGGCACGCTCATGCACGACATTTGTTCGTACGTGTCGGTTTGGGCGCATATGAATGATTTTGCCTCAGGCATCGTCGATAGCCGCCGCCTCGTTTATTATGGTTCGCTCGTGCTCTTGCCACTCTTCGTGAGCGTGCGCGCGGTGGATGCCTGGAGATGGGGCTAATCGTGCAAAGCTTTCAAGGAAAGAAAGGAAAGCGCTTTGGGGCGCTCGATGCCACGCAAACGTTGCAGCTCGTGGGCGTTGTCGCGGCCGTGGTGGTGGCCATTCTGGTCAATGTTCTGGTGGCGCGGCGATATACTCGCTGGGATTGGACAGCGAACAAGCGCTATTCGCTCAGCGAGGCCACCGTGCAAACGCTTCGCAGCTTGTCTGGTCTCCGTGGCCCGGACGGTGGCAGCGTGCAAATTTGGGTGCTGCTCGGGCCGGCCGACCCACTTGGCCAAAGCATCAAGCAACTTCTCGTGGCCTACCAAGCGGAAACCACCCATCTTGAACTTCATTATGTCGATCCCGATCACGATACGTTAGCCCTCGAAGACGTCAAAAAGCGCTTCAAAATCGAGACCGGCCGCACCGAGGAAGGCCACGTGGTCGCCGACGCGATTGCCGTGATTGCCTATGGTGATCGCCACTGGTTTTTGACCCCGGCCGACATGCTGCAAGTTTCGCGCGGCGATGACACGAAAGTCTCGCCACGCGAAGAGCAGGCACTCACCGGAGCGATTCGCAATGTTCTCGGCGGCGAGAAAGTCACTCTTTGCTTTGCTAGCGGCCATGGCGAAATGAATCCACTCGAGGCAGGCGACGGCGGCATTTCGTTTCTCAAAGACATCCTCGAGAAAGACAATTACGCGGTCCGACTCGTGGACGCCTCGGTGCCGAATGCAGCCGATCCGTTTTCGGACTGCGCGGTGGCGATTGTGGCTGGCATGCGCGGCGGTTTCACGAAAGACGAAGCCGAGCGGCTTCGCACATGGCTTCTGGGTGGCGGGAATCTTTTCCTTGCTGCAAGCCCGATTCTTGGCGACTCGGAAACCGGATTGATTCCAGCCGGACTCGACCGCGTGCTCTTGCCTTTTGGTATTGCACTCGACGAAAATCTCGTGATTGAACAAGACTCGAATCTAGCTTTCGCAGGCGATATCGGAACACGCTTTTTGGCCGAACCGAAAATGCACTCTATGACTGCGGCGCTCGTCAAAGGCAATTCCCATGCGGACGTGCCGCGCGTCGTCGTGCACTTCACTCGATCCATGCATCGCGCCAACGCCGAGGGAAGCGTAGCGCCCGCCCCGCTTTTGTCGAGCAGCGCAAAGTCGTTTGGTCTTACGAGCATTGCCGGTGCTTCGGAATGGACGGACGTGCCGCAAAAACGCGACGGCGATCTTGCCGGGCCGCTCGTGATAGCCATGGCATCCGAGCGCCCGAAGCTTTCGCCGTCGGCAGCCCACGGGCCGCGCGCTTTTGTGATTGGAACGCCCAGCGTGCTGACGCAATCTAGCTTTCGTGAGCCCCTGCCCATGCGTGGGGGCGCGCTGCTCGTTGAAAATGCCATTTCGTGGCTTGCCTCGAAGCCTCAGGTGCTCGATGTACCTGAAAGAAGCGCGGTGGCTGCAGGCATTCGCATTACCGACGCATCGCGCGCGGAAATTCAGCGCTATGTGCTTTTGCTCATGCCAGGCGCGGTAGTGCTTTTTGCAATTGGCATTTTGCTGTCGCGGCGTGCCACCGAGGGCAAGCCGGCAAAGTCAAAAAAGGCGGAAGAGTAGAGGGGAAATCGCTTCCCATGGGAAAGCATTGGACGACCCTCGTGCTCGTTTTGCTCGCCATTGGCCTTGGTGTGTGGCTTTTGCGCGATCGCGGCAAGGTGACCGAAAGCGAGCGGAAAGGACGCGACCATCACGTGTTTCCCGCATGGCGCCGCGACGAGCTCACACGCGTTGAAATCGTGCACGATGGCGAGTCCATCGTGCTCGAACGCGATGCGAAGGCCGATGGCTTATGGCAAATGATATCGCCACAAAAAGGCCATGTCGATATGGCTGCCGTGGAAAGCTTACTTTCTACTTTGGAATTCGCTACCGTGGTGCGCCGCATTTCGCCTGGGCCCGAGCTCGGGCTCGATGCGCCTCGCGCGCGCGCTACAGGGCTCGTTGCCATGGGCGGGCTCGTTCAGCGCTTTGTGCTGGGTAGGCCTTCACCGCGGCCAGAAGGATCGAGCTATTTTCGTCTCGATGATTTCGCGCCCATGGTGGTTTCGCGCGAGCTGACCGATGCACTCGTTGCGCCGGCCAGCACCTATCGCGATCGCAGCGTGGTGCCCTATTTGTCCCTTGAACTCGCGAAATTCGACGTGAAAGTCGATGCAAAACCAGATGAGTCGGCGCCCTATGACAATCATGGATTTTCGCTCGAGCGAATCGATGATCGTTCTTTCCGTGTTGGGTCCGAAGGGGTGCTTGCGTCGCGCGATGGCGTCGACAAAGTTTGGGAAGCCTTGGCGGAAATGCGTGCCGAAAGCTTTTTGAGCGACGCCGACGGCGATAAGCTTACGGCTTCTCCTCGTGTCGTTCTCACGCTTACACCCACGGAAACGGCAAAGCCTCCTGCCGAAATTGCTATGGGCGACGCGTGCCCCGGTCACACCGATTCCGTTGCCATTCTGCGGCGAACGCCGAGTCGTGTGGTGGCGTGCGCCCGAGGGTTGGCAATCGATACCTTTTTGGTATTGCCGACGTCACTCGTGGAACATCACCTGTTTACGTTGCATGCCGATGAAATCGAAGATTTACGCCTCGAGTGGCTAGTGCCCAACTTCTCCGACTTTTCCGGCTTTTCTCGTGGCGGTCCCATGGCCATCGAGCTTGCACGCAAAGGCACCGGTTTTCATATGCGTGCTCCTTTCGATCGCGATTTGACACGCGAAGAAGCCGATGCTGCCACGGCACTGATGGAGCGCATTGCCTCGGCCGAAGCCATTTCCGTCACGCGAGGCGGCGGGGCTCGGGTGGTGGCGCCCGTGGGTCGCGCCCGCGTTCGAAATGGCGATCACGAAGAGGTGATTGCCATTGGCGAGATTGGCGGTGAGATTGGGGACGATATTGGGTCGAACGCCGAAAACAAGATCACGGTGCTTCGCGAATACGACGATGCGCGGCTTGAAGTGCCGCGCCTCATGGTTGAATTGCTTTTGCCGCGCACCACGAGCCTTCGGCCGCTTTTGCCGGTGGTTACCGAAACGCGCCGGCCATCGCAAATCGTTCTTCGATGCGGCACACCGCAGGACATCGCCGACACGGGCGACGGATTTCGCTTGGTTGAGCCGAAAGGCTATGAAGTAGACAGTTCGGTTGTCGATCTCGTCAATGCCTTTACCCGCGACAAAGTCGAAGCATGGGTTTCCGACGATGCGGACAATCCCACTTTCGGCCTTCACGATTCGCCTTGTCGAGTGACGTTTGCATTCGATAATAATTTTCGCGCTGTCCTTCTTGGTAGCAAAACGAAGGATGGCCATGTGTACGGGCGGATCGATGGCGAAGATGGCGTTTTTCTCGCTTCTGGGCACCTTTTCGATCTTGCCTCCACCCTTTATGTGAGCCGCGCGGCGCTTCGTGTGCCCGCGAGCGAGATAACAAAAGTATCGGCAACGCTCAATGGGTTGCCCGTGCCGCCAAGCGATGCCATGCGCGATGCCGTGGCGGCGTTGTATGCCGATCGCGTGAGATCTCTTGGTGCCCAAGCACCCCAAACACCAGGTGCGGGCTCTTCGAAAACCCTTATTTTGGACATAACCTTAGCCGATGCGGGCACACAAAAGCATGTAATGTGCAATAGTCCTTCCAACGAATGGCTTTGCCGCGTGGCAGGCGTGAATGCCACTTTTGGTGTGTCCGACGCCAAGCTTGCGGCGTTTTTGCCTTCGTCCAGTGGCAAGTCAGCACCGCCAGATAACCCAAGAACAGACGAGGTTGCGCCCGATGCGGACTCGCGATAACGAGCATGGCATGCGGCCGGTGATCAAATGGGCGGGAGGCAAAAGGCGCCTGGTCGAGCGCCTGATGCTGCTGATGCCGCCTGGCAGCTTCAACACCTATGCCGAACCCTTCTGTGGTGGTGCGGCGATGTTTTTTGCGCTCGCGGCCGAAGAGCGAAAGCGCTTCAAAAAGGCTATTTTGGTCGACAAAAACGAAGATCTTATCGCGCTTTACCGCGCCATTCAAAGCGATGTGGAATCGCTCGTGGTGCGTGTCAAAAAATACAGCGATAAGCACCTGAAGCTCGATCCCGCGGGGCGCTCTTCGCACTATTATGATGTGCGCGCGGCGAATCCCGCGAAATTGAGCGATCCCGCGCGAGGTGCTCGCCTGCTTTTTTTGAATAAAACTTGTTACAATGGTTTATGGCGTGTCAACGCTTCAGGGAAAAACAATGTTCCTTTTGGCCGCTATGCAACCCCGCGCATTCTCGACGTAGAAACTTTGCGCGCTGCAAGTGTGGCTCTTGCCGGCGTCGACTTGCGTGTGGCCGACTTTGCCAGCGTGGCCGCCGAACTTTCGTCCGGTGATTTTGCCTATTTCGATCCGCCTTATGTGCCCGTTTCAAAAACTTCGAATTTTACAGCTTATGCAGTCGACGGCTTTGGCCCGAACGATCAGACGCGTCTTGCAAGTCTGATGGGCGAGCTTGCCGATCGGCGCGTTTTTGCCATGCTGTCCAATGCGTGGTCGGAGCAAACGTGTGCGCTTTACAACAAATTCCGCATGGAAACCATTGCTGCGAGGCGCAACATCAATTCCAATACAAAAAAACGCGGCGATGTCGAAGAAATGGTTGTCATGAATTACCCAGCGCCTGCGTGCAGCATGCAGAAGGCATCGAACTCGTGAGCCGGCTTGCCTCCGACGAATTTCTTCGCGCTCAAGTCAAGGTGGCCCTTCGCAAGCGAATGCGCGGTGTGCGAAAAGCCATGCCAGCGGAAGCGTGCGAAAGGCGTTCGGCCGCGATTGTTGCGCGGCTTTTGGAGCTCCAAGTTTTCGAGGGCGCTATCGAAAAGCGTGGAACCGTGGGGCTTTTTTGGCCCATTCTTTCTCGTCACGAGGTCGATCTTCGGTCTCTCGATATGGCTCTTCGCGCGCGCGGCGTTGCCGTTGCTTATCCGGCCATCGATTCGGCGACGAACGTCATGACATTTCGAATCACGAGTCATTCCCTACAATTGAGCGATCAAGGCTACGGTTTTCTCGAGCCGCTGGCGAGTGCGCCACAAGCTACCAAGCTCGATATCATTATCGTGCCGGCGCTTGCAGTCGACCCTGCTGGCCATCGCATTGGCTATGGCGCGGGCTATTACGATCGGGCGCTTGCCGCGTTGGCGCCGCCCGCAGCAACGGTGGCAGTCGCTTACGACTGGCAACTCATTGCCGAAGTGCCAGCCACCGACGGAGATGTGGCGGTCCAATGGGTGGTGACCGACACGCGGGTATTGAAAGCGGTTTAGTGCTGTGCGAAATATGCATTTTGTTGGGGTAGGGGCGTATGGCCATACGCCCCTACCCGCGTGTGTATGTCCTCCTCATAGGAGTACAAGTGCCTTACGCTGCATCCAAACCGAAAACACCAATCAGCGTGACGAATCGCCGCATTTCGAAGGCACATGAGATGTTCCAATGTCGGATAACCGGTTTCGGAAGGGTCTCAAAGTTGATTGCTCCAGTCTTTTTGCCACAGACTGGTTGTCACAGTTCTTTGGCGTCGTGAGTTTAAAAGACACAGGTGAATTAGACTGGACTTGGGCACGATTCCACTCTTTCATAGAGAGGTCTGCGATGGGCAAGGCTCCGCATCAATATCTGTTCGCAGTTGGAGGGATCATACAAGCGCAGTCGCGCTCGTATGAAACGCGCGCGCAGCTTGGATGGGGCGGCATGTCTGAGGCCTACCTGGTGAAGGATCGCAACATTGGGCGCCCGTTCGTGATGAAGCTTTTGCATCCCGATCTTCTTCAGCGCGCAGGCGTCAAAGAAGCTTTCGATGCCGAGGCGCGCGCGGTTGCGGCGTTGCATCATCCACACATCGTCGAAGTGTTCGACTTGGGCGAGCTCACCAGGCCGGCTGGCGTGCCGTACTACTTGATGGAGCTTCTCTACGGCGAAACGGTGCGCGACGCGCTTCTTCGTCGTGGCGAGTTGTCGATGCGTCAAGCGCTGCGCATCACCGAGCAGCTTTTGTTGGCACTCGACCACGCGCACAAAGCGGGCGTTGTGCATCGTGACGTGAAACCCGATAACGTGTTTTTGCACACGGTCAATGGGGCGCCGTCGATCGTCAAGCTTATCGACTTCGGCATCTTGTGTCTCATCTCTCACGGCGCCAAGCCCGGCACATTTGTTGGCACGCCTCGCTACGCAGCGCCCGAGCAGCTGCGACTGAGCAAAAACATTGGTCCCCAATCCGACATCTACTCGGTGGGCGTCATGCTCTTCGAGATGCTCACTGGCTTAACGCCTTTCGACGATGTCGAAGGAACGTACGAAGGCATGCGCACCACGGTCGGTCGCGAGGCGCCGTCGCTTCGTCATTACGGCGGTGAGTACCCGCCACGGCTCATCGAGCTTGTGGCAGGCGCGCTCGCGCAAGATCCAGAAAAGCGTCCGCACGACGCTGGCGTGCTTGCGAGGAAGGTGCAGGCACTTCGGCTCACGCTTGGCCCTGAGCCTGGGAATGTAACCGAAGAAATTGTGATGCGCATTCCCATGATGGAAGTGACGCAAATCACTCCCGCAACGCTGGGCGCGCCAACCGAAGAAACGCAAGAAAATGGGATAGCAAACGCAGCGGCGAATGAACTCGCGGCGAACGCGAATGAGAGCGAGAACGATGAGCACGAAGTGAGCGCAGCGAACGACGTCGCGGCGAACGCGATCGACTGGTCCGAGCCATTGCCGCGTCGAGATCAGAATCAAGACGACAAGCCGTCGGGGTCTCGTCTGGTGCGTTCGTTCAGCAAGGCGCACGAATCGGATCCATCAAACGCGCCGGCTTCGTTCGACATATCTTCAAGAAATCGAACGCAGCCAATGGGCGTGCCGTTCAATCCGCAACAACAGCCGTCGACACACGAGACGCCATCGGATAGTTATCGACCGTTACTTCTGCCCGCAAGCTTGCTTCGCCAGAGCAATTCTGTTCCGTTGCGCCGACTCTCTGGTTCTGGCCCTGCTTCTGTACCTTTGGTGCCTGCGGCGGCCGCTCTGCGCATGCGAATCACGTCGCGTGCAAAAAGCCGTGTTTGGCAACGCATTCGTGCGCCATTCGCGTGGGTTTTCGAAGGAGGTCTTCCGCGCCTGCTGCCCATCGTGCTTGTTTTCGAGATAGTGGTCGCCGGGCTGGTAATAATTCCAATGGTTGTCAAGGAAAAAAGACAAGAAATCACCGTGCCGTCAAACCCGCCTATTATGCCAAACGCACAAGCCGTACCGGTCGCGAAAGGTGTTACAGTTGCGCCCGTTGTTCCCAGTGTTCCCACGCTTGTCACGCCAGTCGCATCGGTCGCTTCTGCTTCGCCTTCACTATCAGCGCCGTCACCAATTAAGGCTCCAACCGTCACACAAACCGCGGTTGCGCCGGTCGCGCCCGCTTCACACCCGAAGCGGCCCAAGCCAAAGTCGAAGCCTATGGTAAAAGACGACATTTCGCCAACCTCAAACCCATAACCCGAGTAATTTGGATGTCATGAATTATCCGGGCTGAAAAGATTGGAGATTGGAACCCATGTCTGGCCAAACCGATGACGACATCACGCAATGGGAGAAAGCTCCCCCAGAGGAGGTTTTAAACACAAATTTGAAAGACTTAGACAAAGAAGACGAGAAAAACCTCGACGTCAGGTACTTGCAACCTGACGATTTAACCCGCGTGCATGCAGCGCCGCAAGATGATGAGCTTACGCGTGTGCATACACTGCCGATGAAAACGCTGCCTCTCCCCATAAAAAAGGAAGAAGCAGAAAAAGTAGGAACAATCATACCGGTCCCGGTCGTGGTGCCCCCTGAGCACCGACTGGAACCGCTGCCTCTGACAAAAGCGGAAGCAGCGAATAACAATACGGAAGTTGTGTCTCGACCAACCAAAACCCTTCCGGGAATTGGCGGGCCAGAACCCGAGGAACCGCCCAAGCCTCCAAAAGCCAACAACGCTAGCAAGGCCAATCAGGCTAACCAATTAAGCGAAGAAATAACGCAACCTTGCATGCGAGTGCTTCAGGAGCAAGCGGAGCAAGCGGAAAAAGCGAACAAGAAAAGGGTGACCAGACGCGACAAAATAGCGATAACCACTGCTTTGACGGTCATCGTTGGTTCTGTGGCCGCTACCATCTTTGTGTCGATTCGCGATCACGATAGCAAGCCTACGCAACTCGCTACGCCGACTGCGCTCGTCACGAATGCTACGGAGAATGGCCAGGCAACTCCAGCATCGGTAGCGAATGCCAATCCGGTGGATTCGGCATTCAATAAGCCACCCGGGCCAGAAGCCGATCCGCCAAAAGCACCCGTTGAAACGCCGAAAACGCCAGTTGCCGCCAAGCCAAGTGCGACTGCGACGGCGACTTCGAATGCAAGCCCAAATACGAATGCCGTGGCAAGCACAAACCGGGTCAATGTCATTCGTCATCGAGGGCCCCGAATTCCAACCAATGGCGCGACAGCTGCGACAACGAATCCGGCGCCCCGGGCACCTGAAGTCATGCCAACGGTTGATAAACCTGACAATCCTGGAAAGTTCACGCCGAGCATGGATTGGCGAGGCGAAATGTAACCTAAGAAAGTAAGGCCTAAGTGTTGCCAACATACACGTAAAAAAGACGTAATAACGCAAAATTTGGACGCAAAAACAAACAGTTGAGCGGCGCGCGTGATTTGATCGTGTGATTTGATCCGGATGCGTCGGATGAGGAGTTTTTCTATGCGAGTGTGGATGATGCTGTCGACGCTTGGCGTCGTCACATTGGTGGGTTGGTCCGCCAACGCGCAAAAACATGAAGATCCAAGAAGAGCGGAGGCTGAAAGATTCTACCAAGAAGGAATGCGGCTGCACGATAAAGAAATGCACGCCGAGGCGCTTCAGTCGTACGAAGCGGCATATAAAATTTATCCATCGCCAAACGTTCTTTTGAACTTGGCGGTCGAGGAAAAGCTGCTTGGTAAAAATCTCAAGGCAATTAGGCATTTTCGAGAAGCGCTGCGCAACCCGCTGGTGGCGCCGGGCGCCGCCGATCTTGCCAAAAAGCACATCGCCGAGCTCGAGCCCAGTTTCGCCCGGCTCGATTTGAAAGGGCCTTCTGGTTTGGTAGTATCGCTTGGCAACGACGAAAAGCTGAAGTTGCCATTGCCGGAGCCGCTCGATGTCGAGCCCGGAACCATTGCCGCCAATGGCACTTTGGATGGGCAAAGGTACGACGGCGGCGCACAAGCCGTAGCAGGCAAGACTGTACTGATTGAGATGAAAGCGCCATTTTTGACGACTTCGCCTCCGCCGACAGATAGTGAGCATAGCGATCCCATGTTGCGATATTGGGTTTCCGGCTCCATTGCCGCATTGGGTGTCGTTGGTCTTGGCCTTGGGATTGGCTATACCGTAGGCGCGAACAATGCCGCGAAAGACGTTTCCAATGCCAAGACGGCGAGTGGGGTTTCGTCTTGCTTGGGCGCCAATCCGGCGGCGGATTGCAGCTCACGGCAAAGCAAAGAAGATGCTCGAACGCGGAATTCCAACATTGCCGTTGGCAGCTACGTGGCTGGAGGCGTTTTGGTGGCTGCGGGCGTGGCTTCGTATTTTCTATGGCCGTATTTGACAGGAGGGCCTGGCAGAGAGTCGAATCCATCGGCAAGCAGCCAATCATCCGCAAGCGCGGTGCCGGTAATGCCGTGGGTCAGCAAAGACGGTGCCGGATTGGCTTTTGGGAAGGAGTTTTGATATGCGCACAACTTCGATATTGACAGTGATTGGGGGAATTCTGGTTTTGGGCGCGGCGGCGGTCGTGCAAAGCGCGTGTTATTCGTCGAATTGCGAAGGTTATGGAACCTGCGCTGAAAACATCCTCAGTGATAGCGGCATCACCGGCAGTGATGTAGATGTCACTCCACCACCTCCCATCTGCGATCCATCGGCCGATCCCTCATGTCTGAAAAGCGAAAAAGGCATTTTCGTCAATGGTGATACCGGTGTCGACAGCAACGACGGTTCGAAGCTTTCGCCGGTAGCAACCATCAGCCAAGGTATTATCTTAGCAAAATCCCAACTAAAATCGAATGTTTACGTATGCGCCTCGGCCGAGCCGTATGCTGAAGCCGTTCGGCTCGATACGGCCGGTATATCCCTTTTTGGTGGATTTGCTTGTGGCTCCTCGTGGGAGGAAGTCGACACAACTCAAATACCAAGGGTTGCTCCTGCTACCAATTCCGGCTACCCTCTTCAGGTCGGCTACGCCAACGCTCCCATCATTATATCCGACCTAGAATTCGATGCTCCCAATGCCACCACATCCGGAGCCTCTTCGATAGCTATTTTCGTGACCAATTCTACACAAGGTATAACCTTTCGTAGGGTAATTGCTACGGCAGGCAATGGGGCTAATGGGGCTAATGGCGCTGGTCTCACCTCGAATTACTTCTCTCACACGAAGGGCGCCCTTGATGGCGCCAAGGCCGCCGACGGGAGTGGTCCAGGTGCTGCGGCAAAGGATTGCCCATGCGTGGACGGCTCGAAAAGCACCGGAGGTGCTGGGGGTAATGGCGGTGGCGCGGGCGACATCACGCGTGGAGATCCCGGCTCCGCCTTGTGGCTGACGGCCGACGGCCCTGCCACCTGGCCCACCGATGATCCTCCCACCACGGGTATTGGGGGAAGTGGCTATACGGAGGACGCTCTTTGTAATTACAACGTCTCCGGCGGCCCTAATAAAGGCCACAACACCGGCGCGGACGCGGACGAACCTGGCGCTGTCAGCCCCGACATGACGTCGCCCGGGACACTCGATGTCAACGGCTGGACACCGACCGCAGGCCCTGCTGGCAGCAATGGCAACCCCGGCCAAGGAGGAGGCGGTGGAGGTGGTGGCTCAAGTGGAGGCGGCGCTTCCGGCGCATGTGGAGGTTGCGGAGGTGCAGGTGGTAACGGCGGCCAAGGCGGCGGCGGCAGCATAGCCATTGCAAGTTTCAATTCATCTATCACGTTGGACACTTGCACGCTCACCGTGGGCAACGGCGGAGACGGAGGCTCAGGTGTGGTGGGGGAAGCCGGCGCCGGTGGCGGTGATGGATTAGCTAATGACGGAAACAACAGCATTGGATGTATCGGCGGCAATGGCGGAGCTGGCTCAAGCGGAGGGGGTGGAGGCGGCGGAGCTGCGGGCATCTCCGTTGGCATCGTCTTCTCTGGCCCTGAGCCCCAAATAGAGGATGCCACACCAGATAATCCCACAGTCATCACCATTGGCTCAGCCGGAAATCCAGGAAATGGAGCCAGCTCTCCCAAAGCGAGCGGCTGCGCAACAGATCCTCCTGATCTGAGTGATGTATGCAACCCAAAACGGGCTCCGGGCGGCATAGTCCAAGATGCAATAGAAAAGCTCGACGTTACGCCTTCCCAAGAAGAAGGCACCAACGAATAAGAGGTAGGGGGCGCAGCATGCTGCGCCCCTATTTTTCCCCAGAAAAAACATTACGAAATTTTAATGCTTTTTCTAGCAACTCGCGGCTGAAATGGTCGACAGGGTATTTAGCCCCCAATGGGGTATCGACAACTGGTCATCCTGCTTGCGTCAAGAATGGGCTTGGCGCAAGCAGGTATTTTATCGAACCTCCCGTTCGGGGCGCCATTCATGGTGCCCGACCGCAGTATTTTGAAATTCATACCGTTGGCCGATCGCAGATCCCGAAAGCGCGCGATGAATCGCGCCTCTGCCCCAAAAAGACTTGGTTACAGCTTAGCTTAATGGAAGTCCTTTCCGAAATGTGTTGAACCAACTGCTGAGAGACCCTGCTTGCGTCAAGAATGGGCTTGGCGCAAGCAGGTGTTTTTCATAAGCTTCCGGCTTTCCGGCATCGTCAAGTCATGGCCCAGGGCAAAAGCCGAGGGCTGGTGGTATTTGGTGAGCACGGAGCTCAAGGAGCCCGCGTACTTTTCGTACGTGCGCAGGCACCGCAGGGTCCAGCAAAACGCGTTACGCGCATCGCAGCGCGCAGCAGGCTGGTAAACGCGCTCTTAGGGGTCGTCGTGCAAGTTGGTCTCCATGATAGCCGAGAAATCTCTCTTTGGCTTATTGGGCCCTGGCGGCAATGGCTTGCTAGTTGATTCCGCATCGGTCACAGTCGGCTTTGCCTTTGCCGGCATGCGGCTGGCCGGTGAGGCCTTGGGTTTTGCAGGCTTTGCCACCGGTGTTGGCTGTGCTGGTGCTTGCGAAGCTGCCAACGTTGGCTGAGTGGGAGCCGGCAAAGCCGGATCCGGTTTTGGCGCTGGCGTTGCCACGGTCGCAACAGCAGCCGGAGTGGCCACTGAACTAGCCACCGGAGCCGAGATGGGCGCTGTCGGGCTTGTCGTGATTACTTCGCTTGCTGCGTTTGGCGGGGCCCGCCTGAGGGTGAGAACAACCGTCGTCACGCTAACGACAAGGGCAGCAACGATGACGGCGATAGGCAAAAAGTCTATTAAGTGCCTGGCTTGGGCCTGCGGAATGGATTGGCTTGCCTTGGCTTGGGCCTTCTTGGGCCGCGGGACTTGAGGCTTGGCTTGGGGCTGTGAGGCCTGAGCAATTGGCAGCCTTGGCTGCGGGCTGGCTCCGGGATCCTCGAGGCGGCGGACATTGGGGTCGCGCCAAGCCTCGGAGACCGGATAAGGCTCAGTGCGCAAAGAGGCGCTTGGTGGCGGCGGCTGGCTGGGCCACGCCTGGCCGTGTTGAGGCAGGCCCAAGAGCAGCTCCGTGGTGCTGGGATCAGTGGGGTAAACTCGGGGTTCAATGTATGGGACGCTGTCGGGATGGTTGTCCGGACTGTTGTCACGGCAGGCTTTCTCCCAGTCTTCTTCGTCGTAGAGCAGGTTGCGTCGTGATTTCATAGGCGGGGCCGGCAAAGCCGGCTCTGATCTGGCGTTGCCACCGTAACAATAGCAGATGGGACGCAGCCGGGCTAGCCGGCGTCGGGACGGGCTCTGCCTGGCCTGTCGTGGGTGTGGTTGCCGGATTTGCTGCGCTTGATTCGGTCTAGGGCGTTTTCAAGTTCTTTCCCTCACTTCTTCGTCGAATTCGTCGCTTTGGCAAGTAGCGCTTTGAGCTCTGCAACGAGCGCCAACGCTTCCTTTTCGCCTTTTTGGGCAGCTTCTTTGGCTGCCCGTTCCGCCATTTTTTCGGCTCGCTCCATCGCTTCGGCTTTCCACGCCAATTCTTTGGCTTTTCGCTCCACTTCCTCGCTGGTGGGCCACCATTGCAAACCGGCTTCGTCATCGGAAATACGCAATTTGAGGCCTTCGTCGACCGCCACGAAATACCCATTGAGCGTGGGCGAATACACCGGGCCGTCCCCAGCATAGACTTGCTTGAATTTCCCGTTTGCATCGTGCCGCCATAGCTGCAAGCGATGCGGTCCACTTTCACCGCGAGTGCCGCGACCGCGGCGAGGCCCGATGAGAAAAGGATCGAAAACGCATAGCTCCGGAATTCCGGCGCTCTCACACTTTCTTGGCACAACCTCGTAATCTTTGCGCGAATTCGTTCGGCTCACCACTTCAATGGCCAATATCGGCACCGAGTATCCCGGTTCCCACGTGTGTATGCTGGATTTATGCGAACTGTCTGGCGGCAAGGCCGGGCGAAACACGGATGCATCTGGATCGAGGCCAACCGTGGGGTGCGCTTCATCCCAACGAATGCCCATGTTGTGTTCCACCTGGGTATTCGGTTGCGAGCGCGCCCACCAGGCGAGAATGGCTTCTATCAGGTTGATGGCTTTGGCGTGATCAGGGGCTTCGGGCATGGTCTCCTCGGACAGCTCCCAGTCACGCCAATCCCGCGGCACCTGAAAACCATGATGGTGATGCAATTCGCGCGCGCCATGATGCATGATTGAGAAGCTTAGCATGCGTTCATGCGGCTCCAAAAGCACAGCGCGCGCCAACTGCCGCATACCCTGATTTGCCTGAAAAATAGGCGAAATGCAGGCGCCTCGGGGTGTCACGGACAGAATTTGGGGTGTCGGCGACAGGGCGCTGGGCAGACACGGGGTCTGCCCCTACGAATATGCGTTTTTGGTGTAGGGGCGCGATTCATCGCGCCCAAATTCATCGCGCCCCACCGCGCCATATTTTCCTCATTATTATCTTTATGCACCGCGGCAATCTCTGACTATTTCAAATGAGACCCTATGCCGCAATATCCAAAGTAAAACTTATAGAAAGATCACTTTCAAGTTGACGCGGGCGTGCCTTCTGCGCGTGGACGCATGGGGTATTGACGTGCCAGCGCCGCCAATGGGTCAGCACGATGCGGATCCCTTCGTTCGAACCCCTTGATCGAGCGTTGTCCTACCGATACGTTGAGCCTTCAACCCTATTGCCCAGCTAGGTGCAACGATGAATGGTTTCGATGCGAGCCTCTATGATGCGATTCCACAAACAACCGCTGCTGGCGTCGTTGCCCTTGTTCGATCGATGATCGTTGCAGGCAAAGACACGCAGTACGAGCCCGCGATCAAGGCACTCAAACGACTTCGAACCAAAGGCGAAACGCTTCGAGAGCTTCACGCCAAGGTCATGCCCATACAAGAAAAGGTCAACACGCGCGTGGTCGACAACGCGATGGATCGCGCCTGGCACGCGCTCGAGCAACGACTTTCTCTTTATGCCGATCTATCTCCTGAATTCGCCAGCGACGCAGCCGAGGCAGCCGAGGTTCACCATATGCTTTTCCCGCACGGCATAGCGTTTCTAACACTTCCCTATGCCCAGCAATGGGCTGAAGGCGAAGCCATTGTTCATCGGATGCACGGCATCGAGGAAAAGATCGATCGGTTTGCAGGAGCGCCCTTTCTGGCGCAAGTGCATGCATGCCATGTCAATTATGGTGTGGCGCTCGGCATCACAAAGCCAAAGCCCGAAAAAGTCGCGATCGAATCGATCGTCGAACCGCTACGCGAGACACGCGCCGCGCTCAACACATACGCGCGGCTTCTCGTGGCAGCTGTAGAGAACGAAGATCTCGAGGCAAAGGTGGTGCAAATGGCACTTTTGCCTCTTGCGGAGCTGCGCATCAAAGTCCGAAGCATGAAGAAAAAGAGGGAAACGAAAGCAGCTGACAAGTCAGCGCTCATCGAAGAGCCTGCGTCGCCCGAGCCGCTCCCCAAGGTGGGGTGAACCGACCTTCGGATGCCCGGGGGCATGAAAATGTCGGTTCCAACCGACCCCTCGGATGCCCGGGGGCATGAAAATGTCGGTTCCAACCGACCCCTCGGATGCCCGGGGGCATGAAAATGTCGGTTCCAACCGACCCCCTGGATGCCCGGGGGCATGGAAAGGTCGGTTCCAGCTTCAACTATGGCGCGCAGCATGCTGCGCCCCTACGCATCTGCCCTGTCGCCGACACCCCAATTTCTGTCGGCGCCACCCCCACGCGCACGCATTTCCCAAATTTTTCCGGCAAATCAGGGCATGCGGCAATTGGCACGCGATGTGTCCTGTAGGGGCGTATGGCCATACGCCCCTACCACGATTGCCATCGGAACAATTATGGCTGACCACAATCGCCGCCACCGCAGATCTCTTCGCCTGAAGGGCCACGACTACGCACAGACAGGGGCGTATTTCGTGACGATCTGCACGCAAGATCGCACATGTTTGTTCGGCGAGGTGTTCGATGGAAAGATGCAATTGAACGACGTGGGGCGCATCGTCGATGCAACGTGGCGCGCGATTCCCAAACATTTCCCATGCGTGGTCATGGATCAATTCATTGTTATGCCAAACCACCTGCATGGGGTGTTGGTATCCGTAGGGGAGCCATTCATGGCGCCCCACCACGACATGTTGGCATCCATACCATTGTCCGATCCCGAGGGCGCGATGAACCCAGAGGGCGCGATGAATCGCGCCCCTACATTGGGTGATGTCATTCGTGCCTTCAAGGCGCGTGTGTCGATTGCGATCCCCCCACAGACACCATCGGTCCCCATTTGGCAACGCAATTACCACGAACGCATCATCCGCAACGACGAATCGTGGGCCCACATCCGCCGGTATATCCACAATAACCCAATGCAATGGAGCATGGACCGCGACAACCACAATGCGTAGAGGCGCCATTCATGGCGCCCCCAATTCATCGCGCCCACCATTCATCGCGCCCAACCGCGCCATTTTGCAATCCATACCATTGCCGATCCCACGGGCGCGATAAATCGCGCCCCTACCAACCAACAACGCCCACGTACGGATCATCCCCATCCCGCAACAACG
>Ga0123357_10001318_pt1 | contig 26167 bp, 14 predicted proteins | sample TergutEmb28metaG_FD_89873 | JGI IMG/M metagenome (GOLD analysis project Ga0123357, IMG submission 89873) | Embiratermes neotenicus P4 segment gut microbial communities from Petit-Saut dam, French Guiana - Emb289 P4 | ecosystem: Host-associated > Arthropoda: Insects > Digestive system > Gut ...
AGAAACGGATTACAGACCGCATTTCACGTGCGGCGGGATTCTCTATTTTCTTAAACATTATAAACACACAGCACGATGCGTAAACACTGTTCGAATGTCTGCAAATTCCGTCCGTGCCTTGCCACAGTATCAACAAACTCGGCACGCATGCGCACCATCGTGACCGCAGCGCTGCAGAGGCGATATTCGCAAACGGAACTTATTTTCTGGATAACCGTCGTAAATTTAAATACGAACATGTGTTTATCTTTTATGTACATTACATATACAAAATCAATGGCTAACCTCTAACTGATCGATAACCGAATGGTTTCTCCTGACACATCGACTGTCTATGACGAACTGACTGTCTGACTTGACGGCAGAATCAGGAAGCTTCTGGATTGAAGCAGTGATTGATTGTCTGCGTGCTAGGAATGACGGAATGGTTGGAGTCGAATGTCGCCCCACGAATTTTAATTCGTGCATATAAATTTAGGACGGCGAATGAAACTCTGACGCCATCACGCATTTCCGTCTCTCGGAAACACTGACACCCCTTTACGGAACTCAGTTTGAGAAACACTGCTTTAGGATAAGCACTTAATGACAAACCGAAGGGACGTTCACAACAAAATGAACGGATTAATTTGGTGAGCTTTTGGTAGATAGTTGATAAATACATAGTCGTAGTAATCTCCAGTTGCTTGACGCCCATGCAAAGATTCTTGAAAATTTATCACTCGGTTTGAGCTGTATTAAGCGGAGGCAAGACGAAAGGAAACACGGCCGGGATTACGAAAGCTGTCTCCTTATAAATGAAGCTTAAGTTTCAAAACTGGCGTATTCCATTTCTTTACAAACATGGGTGTAATTTGGAATTAACCTCACAGACCCCAAGTGGTTGTTTATTGGCATTTGCAACTTGATTTAAACTTCGTTGTGAATCCTCTTAAATTTCAAGATAAATTAAAAATTCTGTATCTGTAATTTCTTGAAAGAATGTGGTTTTAGTGGATAGAGTCAGTTCTGCAGTAGGTAATGTGAAATAAGCAAATACAAGCCGTGTCTCAGAAAGTGCTCTGAACGTTTATTTTTATGCTCCTACTTTTATGACCATGGGGGCTAAAAGTTTCCTCTTTCCCACATCCGTCCAGAGCGGCCCTAGGCCCCACCCAGCCCCCTGTACAATGGGTATCGGCTCTCTTTCCCGGGAGCGTGGCGTTGATTACTCACCCCCATCTAGCGGCATGTTACGGGGAGACCTTTACCGTTACAAATTATTGTAAATGCAAAACAGAGTACGTAAATAAATTGAGTGAGTAACAAGTAAACGTGTTTAGTATTTGTGTTTACTAAACCTACAAGTAAGTGTGGGGAGAGCGGCTAAGTTGGTGCAGGCACTGCGTCACAAGACGGGAGGTTGCGGGTTCGATTCCCAATAGGGTCCTTGGAAATTCTGAAGTGACATATTCAGTGGCCTTGGGGGTCCACTCAGCCTCTAACAGAAATTCGTACCAGCGAATTTCCTAGTTGTGCCGAATGTCAAAGTAAGGCTGGAAGCCCCACGTTCCATCTTCCGCCTTCGTGAATTGTTGAGTGAAAGCTTTACTTTTACCTTTACAAGTAAGCATGGGTCATGAGACTTGTCTCGGGTTCGGTTTAAAGCAGGTCGGAAGTCCTAAATTCTAAGAACACCAATCCAGGTTCAGTATATCGTGTCCAAAGTACCTACTAACAGGCCTACTGTCATGTTAATGTATTTTTCTCTACCTGTAAGTTACATTTCACAAGGTCAGTAATTTCTAAGTTTTAATTTTTTTTTTTAATACAGGACTTTATCCACGAAACTTTTCTGCCCGTTGTTACTTTGAAAGCGCTTCAGCCGGCCCGAAATTAATAAAATGGTATCTCCTGTCCGCCTTTAGATTCGTGGCAAGCAATGAAATCTCGTACGTTGTCACAATTTAAAATGGTAGCGCTAAACTGTTTCGTTATATCGTGTAAACGTACAGTGATACGTTTACTACGTGGAGAAGCAGGAGTTCTCTTTCTGCAGTTGAAAACAATGACACAAAGAATAAGTATATTTGTTGAAATACTGCAGACAATGACCAACCTCTTATGAAGATCGTCTTCCAAGCACCGAACTATACCACGACAGTCAAGAAAGTCTTGGAAATTCTACTAGCCTCATTATTGCGGTCGTAACTCCTCCCACAAGTTTCGTAATCATTTGTTGAAACACGCGTGGTTTAACCGTCAGTTCTCTCCGGCGTTTTGTTTCGTTGCATTACAAGCAGAATGGCAAAGGCCACTGCACAAGGAGTAAACACAAGGCTTAAAACTCATCAGGCATTAAAATCTGCTAAGGCTGCCAAATCAAGAAATTTGCCTCCAGCTAGATATGAATTTTATTTTAATTATTTATTGATATTTTGATTTAAGTAATGGTTTTACTTTGTTGCCCACAGTCTGCTTCTCTGTAAGTGCAGTTATTTTGGATTTCCCTGTAGCAATGACGATTGGTTTCACAGGTGCTTGATTTCAGACTTCCGTCGCTGTGTAAATGAAATCTACGCCTTTCTGGAATTTTACAAACAGCATAGAACGGTAGTTTATTACCAAGAAGATCAATATTCATCTTGCCTTCCTGCGTCTTTCTATGTGTTCCAAGTGACCGATCATTGGACGGCTTTTCCTACTAAGATTCGATAAGCATTTATTTTCTATCCCATCCTAGCCACAAACCACCTGGACCTCTTCCTGATCTAACAATACCGTGTACATTTTTTAACTTCCTGTTTGTATGACCTATTCAATTTCAGTTTCGTCTGTACAAATACACGTAGTAGGTAGACCAAAGTTTATTAAATTTAGCAATTTATTGTCAAACAGAATTTCTACGAACAGAGTATTTTATAACTTTAAGTATTGTACATATGATCTAAATTGACACATGAGGGCTTTGAAACACATGTTCCTTCTCTTTACTTACAAGTCTGTATTATAAATATGTTAGTATATATCCAACCACTGTCTGTACCGAAGGAAAATTTCCTACTTAAAGAGCACCTCTAATTGCTTCCAACTTACCCCAGTATATTTATTTTTATTTTACTTTTTATTTTTATCCTTATTATATTTTGTTACACAAAACAACCCGTTTTGTCCTATTTTATTATATTTATTACACTAAATAACAGTATGATTGTTGTACACACTGCGTTGATGTCACCCTTTAATCCCAACAAATAAGACGATTTCCATATCCATATGGATTATTTAATCCTATACGGATTTCCCGAAGGAAAATAAATGATACGATATGATACCCACAAATGTCCCAGGAAATACCAGCACTACAAGAAATAGTCTACATATTAAGTAATAAAAATTATACTAATGTATTATCTTGACCTTCGTGTTATGCGTCCAGGGAGTGCGAGAGAGAGATAGAGAGGAAGAGTGAGTTATTAACAACTGTAGAAATCTGGTAAGAATTTCAACTAAAAATATTCACACGTAGCATTAAAAATTTACCTGCATCGTTTGCAAGTACGCGAACTGATGTTCAGATAATTACACTGCTGGCTAATTCGTGCCTGCGGATCAGAGATTGTTTCTTTTTTTACTGAAACAAATGACGATACTAGATCGCAGTTGTTTTGAAATTGCTAAACAAACAGCGTATTAATACATCAGACACACTCGAGAATTCTGCTGCTTACTGTTACGAGGTTATCAACAATCGCAGTCTATCCGTACATCATATTGGAAGTTCTGTTATAACCATGGCTAATTTATCGTCCATCGAGTCTCGATATGGTGTTCTACACGCTACGAAAGTGCCTATGCACCCTAACGGTTTATATCACGGAGAAGCTAATTTATGTCAGGTACTGGTTGTAAACAAAATGAAATGGCGGAATTTCAAATAGCAGTTCCCTTATTGTTGCACTCTTGTGCTGTGTCCTGTTACTTAATTCTGCGAAGGATTTGTTTAGAAGATCTGTAATTTGCAACACAATTATAACCTACTTATTCTATTCCAATAGCCTGTGTGAGTTTAAACTCGTTTTTCGACATTTGGGCCTGCCCCACGATATTTCACTTGTTGGAGCACAAAACGCCTAGTACTTGAATAACTTGAAGACCTTATCATGAGTAAATTTGTTTTAAGGGGAGGGAAATCCTCGTTCAATTCAATTGAGAAAATTTACCAAAGCAGGAGCCCGCATTTTCTGGTGAATAGCAGTTTTGGTATTAGCGTCGCACACATTTTGGGACGTAGAATAACCTAAGCGTTATTTTGAAGAATTGTTGTCCGTTTGGCAAATATTCGCCCTCCCAAGATTCTGCAAAAATCGTAACAGGAAAACACCTAAGATGAATCCTGTATTATTGTTGATCTCACTATTGTTGTCTGGGTACATGTTTCTGATAAAACTAGGTTCTGTTAGGTTATTTCCTTTCGTGTTCTTTTAGAGTTTCGTCGCGTTCAGTGGAGTGAGCGGCCTGGCAGAATATGTAATTTGTTATTCAATTGTTATTATGCTGTGTATTATATTATCAAATTTGCGAGAATCTAACACAGCTTTAAGCTACAGAGGATCGCTTCCCATCCTGAAATATTACATTCTTCTTTCACGCACCCATCCAGCACTAAAACTGACAAGAAAACTTGGTTATTTATATATAAACTCCTTTAAGCCTACAATCAAATTTCCTCCTGTGAAATTGTCGTGAAAAAAATATATATTTTTTCCTTTGGATTTATGTGCTTAAAACAAAATCTTATCCGTCACAGACGATTGCTACTTTGACACCAGCTGCCATTATCAAGAATTGTAGATTTGTAACGAGAAATGGCATTGTTAAACTTCAATGTATGATTATATTATTTTAGACCCGTTTAATTTTACGTCGTAGTCTTGGAAGAACAGAAATTTTTCTCCGATTGCTAGTTAAAGGAAAGTCATATGTACTAAGTAGCGCATGGTGTAATATCTGAACATTTCACACAGTTATAATTTCTTCTATTCTGAAAGTAACCACGTTTGTAAGAAGTGCATTAAATGCATGCACATAAAGAAAGAGTAGAGCTACTCGTATACCTCTACTTCTCCCTCTGGGCCTTCATTTCCTGCCCTAGGCTGAAATTTACCTTTTTACCTGAAGGGGGAGTATGCATATCTTACAGTAATTAGTAACAGAATTATTTTAACTATGTATGCTTTGATTTTAGAGTCTACGAAATAGCCCATAGGACAAAAGAGAGAATAAATTCCTAAACACGACAACAGGTTTCAAGTCGTAACTATTTAATTTATCAGATGTTTTTTAATTATTTCCTTCTAGTCTGACTTACTTACTTACTTACTTGCTCCACGGAGCTAACCGTTTCGCAGATTATTTAATTTATGAGATTTTTTTACTTACGTCCTTCCTACCTGCCTTAATTAGTTACTTACTTACTTACTTACTTACTCACTCACTCACTCACTCACTTACTTACTTACTTACTTACTTACTAGCTTACTTACTTACTTACTTACTCCACAGAGCTAACCGTTTCGCAGATTATTTAATTTATCAGATTTTTTTACTTACGACCTTCCTACCTGCCTTACTTACTAACTTACTCCATGGAGCTAACCGTTTCGCAGATAGTCAAAAAATTCCCTTTATTTTATGGAACCCAAAGGATCATTTCCGCAATTGCAAGAGCCCACCACCTGTCGGTATCCTGAGCCAGATCAATCGAGTCCATGCCCCCACATCCCAGTTACAAGATGTACTTGTTATTTTTATGCAACTTCGATCAATAAAAATTTGTTTATGTGGGACGTCAGGTTTTGATGACTCTGCACACGTGGATACTAACCGCCAGTCACAACCGTCCAACATTAAAAAGGAGTTGTAATAGACAGTAATTATCCACCTATCAATAAGAAATGCAGCAAGTTAATTTAATGCTGGCATCCAAACACTTAAATAAGAAAACTTAAAGATATATATAGATTAAATTGTGCAAAATAATGACTTTATCTGTCGTTATGTACTGCAACGAAGAAGGCATTAAGAAATAAGTGTAAAAAATGGATGAATATATCCTAAAGAAAGTAATTTAACTGATGTTCCTTGATTATCAATGAAATTAGAAAATGGAATAAATAACCGTCCATCATATAAAGAATTTCAGACATAGATGTATTTCTAATTTTGAAGAAATGGGAAATTAACCACATTTAATTAGACTGTAGTCAAGATACAACCCCAGGGTTGCACAAATGCCCGTTGGTGTTGCATAACGCGATGTGCTGAATTGTTGGCAGGGAAAATGTTGTGAATGCGATATAGACCCATTCGGACGGATGGCCATAGCTACTTCATACGGCACCATATCTCTGCTGCTCCGTCATCAAGTGCGTGTCGATATGACAGTTGACCGAGGTATAAGAGTGTTTAATTTTAAGGTAAGTGACTTACGAGCCATTAATAAATTCGGGAACTTTCCAAACGCTTAAAACTGCAAGCAAATAATAAGGCACTATTTCACTTGGTTATAGCCCACCAAACCTTCCTTCCACGTACGCTAAAAATAGGTAAGATATGAGACTTGTGCACCATTTTGGCGGGAAATTTTAAATTTTATTTTGAAGCAATCAGAAACCTCGATTTAAATCACGTGACAGCGCCCAGGAAATCACAGACAAGACCTACCCACACTTTTGAAGTGAGAGTAGGGGCTAAATTGCATATCTCATACACGTTCTAATGCTACACGTTGTTCAAAAAGCACGCTTATGTGTGTCTTAAGCATAAGATATTCACATCGCTCTGAAATTTGTTCTCAGTTCTAAAATCAGCTATAACCTCTGTACTGGCAGTATGTCACAAACATTCGTTACTCTCTGGTTATTATGGTTGAAGTCTTCCACTGTCTTAGATACGTGCAATCCCTCGGTAGTGCGGACTATATAATCGGAGGGGTGGTCCGGATTACCAAGGGGAAAATCATGGTATCGTACAAAACATCACTTCTGAAAGCTAAAGTTTAACTCCTTGAAGCCACACTACGCTTAGAGGTACACGATGATGATGAAGATGACAATGACGACGATGATGATGATAATATTAATAATAATGGGATATTCTGACGTTATCATTTCACGCTTGTAGCGAAATATGAGATAAAGAAAACCACGCCGCTCGAGAGATCACGTCCATACTGTTGAGGACTTGAAGACTGGCTAGCTCTTCCCGTTTCGCCCTTGCCACTAGTCTCCGAGATTGTCTGTGATTTTCCCCGTGTGATCTGTTCACCAGAGTGAAAGACAGGACTACAATCAGCTCAAAATTGTCCATATTACTCGGGGATCCGGACTACCGGGGTCCAGATTACCGAGGGACTACAGTAGGCCTATATTTAACATATACGGTGTTTTGTCATTTGGGCTACTCCCACATTCTTTAGGTGATATGGAAGTAGTTCTTATTGATTTCATATCCTTGATGTTCGTGTTAGTAGTAAGCACCGAACTTATAACCACGTGACTACTAGTAATGATATATGAACTGGTGCACCACCGTGCTGGCAGTCATACCAGGCACGCAGTGAAAAGATTCCTTTCCTTATCCAAATCGCTGTGAGTAACACAGAATTAAAGTGCCTGGCCGGAAAATTTTAACCGTTCGCAGAAGACGCAAATTGATCCAACTCCCGAAACGCCACATATACAGACACACACCTACTTACACAATTTCGAGTTACACAACGTCAAATTTGGCGATTAAAAAAACTAAAATAAGTGAATTATTATTATTATTATTATTATTATTATTAAAGTAAAACTATTTTCCGTGCCGAGTATTTTTTTTTTAATTTAGAATGATTGATAAAGCTATATTACAGAGGCGCGCGCGCGTTGGTTTTGTCCGTAGTGTGTGTGCATTATATTTGTCTAATTGACCACATACCCAATTCAAACTTGTGGGCCGGGTAGCTCAGTCGGTATAGCGACTGACTACGGGTTAGACGGTCCGGGATCGAATCCCGATGGGGAAGAGATTTTCCGCCCGTTCAGACCGGCGCTGGGGCCCACCCAGCCTCTTGTGAAATGGGTACCGGTTCTTTCCCGGGGTAAAGGGCGGCCGGAGCGTGCTGCTGACCACTCACTCCCTTCTAGTGCCGCGATCATGGAAAAGTAGAGCTATACCTCTATCCACCCTCTGGGCCACACTGGGCCTCTAACGGGATCACTTTACCTTACCCAATTCAAACTTGCGCAAATTTATCCTTTCGCAGATCCTCCGGTAACCCAACTATTTCAAAAGTAGTGGTGTGTTTGTATTGAAAGTATTTCAGACAATATCCAGCATCACTGCATTCCGACGACATTTTTCCTCAAGTATTGTTTAATTTTGGCAGATGTCATAGTCCCCCTGTGGAAAAACCTGAGACTTGTTTTGTCAGACGAGAAGTGCCGTTTATATTAAAACAGTATCACTGAAATCTACATTTATCTTATCAGCTATATCATATGACTTCTTTTTTTAGACGCATGAAAAATTTACCAAAGAATTTACCATTGCGAGAATCTCAGACTTAATATATTTTATGCAGCGTGGTGAATGAGTGAAAATATTTTTCCCTCGACGTAACAAGTTCATAATGAAGCATGGGTATTTATTTGTGTTACTAACCTATGAATATTAAATATCTTACAGAAAAACATTGTAATCTCTGTGGGCCCAACGGGGCAATCGAGTGCACTTTTTCATCCCAACGGACGTATTTATCAGCATGGTAGCCGTGTAGAAATCATGGCATATGATTGGCGTGGCAACAACAAGTAAGTCACATTCGGTACTGTACTACGAAAATGAGGTTCATTTCGGGGCAGTGTACTTCGTACAGAAGTTCGAATCCTGACAGGGGCAAGAGATTTTCATTTTATACCGAGGTGTCCGGAACGTCTCTGAGGCCCGCCCATCCCCCTGTTCAGTGTACCAGCTGCGTTTTCCCTGTAGGTAAAGCGGCCGTGACGTGAAGTAGACCATTCACTTACATCTACTGCCGAGGTTAGGAATGAATGGAGCTGCTCCTACACTCCCACCTGTGCCTTCTCGGCGTGGCCTAGGACAAGTTTACTTTTCACTTAGGTAGTATTTATGGTAGGAAGGCGAATAGATGTGTTCGCGGTTGTTTGGCTGCGAATCTTTTAACTTTCGCTTTAATTGTTAACACGGGTCACGTCTGTCGGAAAAGAAATGGCAAATAAAGGATGTCTTGACGTCAACGTGCTAAGGAGGATATGCAGACCTGGAGAGAAAGGTACAGTAGCGTCAGGAAAATTACCTAATGATTAACGTCCTAACCTTTGCTTTCACCTAATATTGTTAGTGTGATTAAATAGAGGTGCGTAAGGTACGGGAATGAATCCAAAGTTTCGATGGGTAAATCCAAATGGAAGAGCCATTTTAGTGACTTAGGCCTTGATGTTACGTAAAACTGTCCCACACATACCATGAAGACATAAAGGTGAATGGAAGAATGGCTTCACTGTTCCTTAGCCTCGGTGCTGGATGGAGCTGAGTGGTCGGTTCACGCCTCCGTCTATATATCACCGGGGAAACACTATCTGTATTCCTCGAATTGGAGGGCGGGTGGGGCCGCAGAGTCAATTGAACACTTTGGTAAAGAGAAATGCTCTTTTACCTTGCCGGGAATCGAGCTACGATTCCAAGGTTTTTGAGAAAATGTGTCTTCATATTTATTGTCAGATATACAAACAGTCCGTAACCAAGAAGAAGTGATCGGGCATGGCATTAATGAAACCAATCCACATTGATATCAACATAATTCTAGGAAATATAGCAGCTGGAACAAGAGCTATGTAATTAATGTTGGGACCAATCTGAGCTTTAAATTGAAAAGTTAATGTACTTTTATCCTTAAAATCAGAGCTGTAGAAATAAACACAGTTTGACATGATGACCAATGCTTTATTTTGACTGTGTAGATAAATAACCCATAAACATGTTTATTGTAATAAGTTGTAGACTGCAGTTGCTTGTGTACAATGCATGGCTCCTGGGGAGAACCTAATAACCTAATAATTTGGTAACTGGTGTAAATTTGGATGGACTGTATTTTGATGGTGCAAAAGTGCACATCAGAATACTTTTTGGTTTGTGAAATGTATGTAGCAAATGTGAACTGCTTGTTCTCCTTATGTGTAGATATAGCAAGATGTGGTACAAAGGTGTGAGCTTCACATCTGAGCGGTGTGCACTTGTGTACATGGTTGATGCAGCAGGGACCAGAACAACCTGTGACAGGTTCTCAGACATGAGTCAAGATTTCTCAATGTCTGTATTCTATGATGGTTCATGCTATGGCCCATTTTATATTCAGGAAGCCATTTCAATTTTGCAAGGATCTCATTACTGGATTAGTGACAAGGGAACAGAGAACTTTGTGATTAATAATGTTCGAGTTTCACAAACTTTTGATGGGATGGTTAGGTAAGTGATGTTAAGTCCGAATTTTGTTTAAAATTTGTTGGGATGACATGTTTATCTTTGTGTGCTGTAGTATTTTAACTAGTCACGGAAAACTTCTTATTATCATTGTTTTAATTTATGAGAGCTTGTTAAGTTTGTGATATGGTGATTACTGTTTGGATGAGAAATAAGGAATTAGTGAAGTCTGTGCTAGAAGCACATTACACATTAAAGTACTAAATCTATATTCTTTGAAGAAAAACAGGGAAATATATGTATGTGAAGTCACTGAGTGTAGTAATACTTTTGGTCTTCAAATTAGGAGCACATATGGCCACTTATAAAATACCTCTGCTAATGTCTAACCTGAGATTTGGATAATTAATAGTGACTATCTTATTTTAGTGATTTGATGTGAAGGTTGTGCCATCATTTAACACAGAGATTTTTTTTATATTTCATATGTATGAGCAGCAAGTAGGCTACATATTTTGTGTACAGTTACAATATTTCAACATCAGTCACTGAAAGAGCTGGCTGTGAACAATCCACACCACATGATCTTTTGAAACCATTTGCTATGTTCTACTGTAGGATGTACACAAGACGAAGTATGTACTGTGAATATGACACTTGAAATATTCTTGTATCTTGAATAATTTTAATGCTGCTTGTTACTTTCAAGAAATCTCTGGCAGAACTTGAATTAATGTTCGTGACCACATTTTTATGAACCATTAATCCAGCTGAAACATTGACAAGTCTGTCTTCTTATCTGGGAGCTTACACATGCCATAGTTTGGTGAAAGAAATTGCTGTGTGTCTCTGATTTCTCATGCTTCTTGTTAATGACAGAATAATTTGTTAACAGTGCCACAGTGTCTTTCTTTAGCCTCCTATCATGCTATTTCATGTTAACTCTTATTGGTCCAATGTTGAGTTACACTTGACAGTGCTTTCCACTTTTCCAGGTCCAATGTCAAGCATAAATTGACCATTATTTTTTTGACAGTGTTTTGTGTTGCTTTTCCATGAGCTGTTGTTGTCTAGTGGCTGCTTTTGAACTTTAAAAATTAAGGATTTTGTGGAAAATTAATTTCTACCACACTACTGAAACTCACAAGAATGATACAGATTCCAAAGGGTTAAATAAACTTGTTTGTTCATTAGGTGATGCTGAGTATCCTGTGAGCTAACCACATCATGCACTGTTACTATGTGCTTCTGTTATCTTTTGAATTGTGTATTATGTGGACAGGAAATAAAATTCAGTCTTTTCATTAACCAGTCACTAATGTTTCAAAATTGTTTATTGCATGTGGCAAGTGTATGAATTTTGGATCAAAATAGAAATGAAGGATTATTCAAAATATGCAAAATGAAAGAATATTTCAAAAGTGTAATTTTCTAATTCTCAGTAGTTCTAGATGTCAGAAACACATGTATTATCTTTCTCAAATACTTATTGCGTGGCTTCTTCATGCTAGTTTGTGAGAAATTTTGAATGTATGGTAAAAGAGTTTCTTCTATATAAAATCAAAAGAAAATAATGAAACATTATTTTTTTCTGGATTATCAGAAAAACTAATAAAGTACTTTGTTTTACAGAATTGGTCGAAACAGAAACAAATATCAAGTTCGCACAGGCCCACACAATGGAAAAGCATCAGTGTCTACACCATTAATTCACTGTACAGCTTCAATGGGACAAAATCCTCACTTATTTGTCAGGCGTGGAGAGCGCCGGATGCACTACGATGGCACTAATTTCGTTGTAAGAAATGCAGGGCATTCAGCAGGTTTTGATGAAAGGAATCGACTCAGAGTGTATACGTAATTAGCCAGTTTAACACAATAAGCAAGTAACTTAAGAAGAACTGAAAATTCCACCATGTTGTGTAATGGAGACAAATTTTAAAATGTATGTAATATTAACAGTCTATTCAGAAAATGCAGCACAAGTAGTAATAACAACATGAGGATGACATAATAGAACATGTATAGCATGTTACATTTCATCAAAACTTTTCAAATTTAAAGAATGTAATGCCAAATATTTTACTTGCAAAAAAAAATTACATATAATCCTCATATGGTCTCTAAGCATAGAGTTGCATACAAATTATTTGTTATTATTCAACAAATGTGTTATTCAACATTTTGAGATTTATAGTTTGGCAAGCTATGAAATATCACATGATAGTCAAGAAACAATGGTTTTTGAGTACCATTCCAGTTACAGGTAGCAAATATATCTTTTATGACACTTTGTTTGTAAGTGCACAGGTTTTAAAAGTACACCTTGCAATTAAAGGGTGCTAGATCATACTGTCTATGTGGGTTCCCCTAAAACACAGTCAGGCTTGATTAGTTGTTGTTAGGTTACAGGTACAATATCGTGACGTAACTTCTGGGGAACTGAAATATTGAAATAAAGGGACATATTTACAAATTGTTACAGCTGTGTCAATATCGTATGGGTCAAATGGACAGCAGGTTGGATACAAGTTTAAATGGCTTGTACTTGCACATGCTCCTTAAAAATTAACATTCTTAAAAATTAATGACACCTAATTTTGACGTGCCTTTTTGTACTGTTAACTTGGATTGGGCTAATTGGTTAAATCATGCAGATATATTGGTGGGTACACATTAATAAATATGAGAGGTTTTGGTACAGTACTGAATTCCTAAATTCCCATTTACCCTTTACCTATTACAGTATAAATTTTTGGCTTAAGCTTCATGAATATGTGATCGGTCTGAAATATTTATATATTTTGATTAATATGGAGCAGGAATTTGTACTTAGATATATATATCTCAACTCATTTTCAGAGGCTTGGGAATATTTAAATGATAAATTAAATTACATATTAATTTTTGATTGGAATTGAATGTTAGACCATGGATAGTATTTCCAAATCCAAGTTAACACCAAGATTTTTTTAAATGGCGTAGAATTAAAAAGAAAAGAAAAAATAAAGAAGTGGCAGAGTAAGTAATAGAGAGTTCTAATTCAAAAACAGATTGCTTTCATTACTATGACTATGTGTATGTGATACTAAACATATAAATGAGTGGAGTGACTAGACTTATTATAGGAGAAACATCTAGAATTATATGAACATTTATGGTTTATGAGTTTCACATGTGGATTATCTTTAAAATTAGGGTAACTAAGTTAATTCAGTTTATGTTGTTTACAAATTGTATTTTCTTCACATAGGCACCAAGAAGTTTAGTAAGATTTCATCAGGTAACATCTTGGAAATTTGTGAATGCAAGTGTAACATACCAGTAACAGAGCTGAAACCAACACAATATGTTAGACAAAATTCCAAAAGAGAAACATTTAACTATATGGTAAACTGCAATAAGTGTGCATCAGAAAGACATGCAAGTTTATTAGTCCATTTTTCAATGCATTTCCCACTGTGTTATTACCTAAAATTGAATTCCATTGATTTCAATGGAATGACAATATTGTAAGCTTGGTGTCCATGTTTAATTTCATGTTAATTTGTTTTTTAATGCATTCATTTGTTGTAATCTGTTTGATAGCCAGTTAAATTACAGTTACAATTTTGATGCAATACATACCTGTTAACTGCAATTGTTTCTGAATAAAGAGTTTGTATAAATCATTATTTGCTTGAAGTTATAACACAAATTCTTTTTGGAATTTAATGCTAAAGTTGTAAAAATTTAATAATGTTCCTTGTGTTGGGTTTTTATTACTGTAATATGTTATATATATTTCCACTTACCTCCATTTTTATGCTAAGGTTTACGAGATTTTTGGGCCTCCACTCACCCATATTTTTGAAGGTGTGTTTCTTAGTGAAACACAAGGACAAATTTTTATTTTATATTCATGTTCTTGTAGGGAAATTGAAGTATTTTCAGTAGCACCATGGAGCGGTTAGAATTTGTGACAATACAAGAAATCTTTTATATTGCATAGATTACAATTCTACATATCTGTTACCCTATTATTATTTTTTGTCACATTCGCAAAATTATGAAAAGCGACTGTCAGCTTCATCATGTCTGTCTGTATGGAACAGCTAGGCTCCCTTTTCATGGATTTTCATGAAAGTTAATATTGGAATAATTTTAGAAAAACTGTCGAGAAAATTCAGTTTCATTAAAACCGGATATGAATAATGGGTAATTTGCATGAAGACAACTAGACATTTTTGATATCATAAACCTGTTTTTTTCCCCTTGTAATGAAGAAAGAATGCCAAAAATTATTGTATGCTGGACAAGGTGGAAAAGGATGAATGACTTTTGGACTGGAAAAGTAGGGGATATTGTATGGATCTTTTTGAAGAATTAAACACATAACTACTAATATCAAATAAATAATATTGTGAAAGTATCCACTAATAGGGCATGTTCAGTAGAAAGAATTAGAAATGATGTTGAATATTTTCTTCTGGGCAATTTCCCGACGTCTGAATTTTATGTGCCAACGTTTCAGGACACTCTGACTGTTCTATCTTCATAAGCAGGTAGGTACGAAGAATGATGTTTTACCATCCTAGGAAGAAGTTTCTGGTAGTTATTGTCGAGCATGAAAGACCTCATTAATTTTTACATGTTAGGAAGGCCACTTTGATCATTGCGTGTACAAATTAGGACATGTGCACATAGTGAAACAGTCCTTGTTGAATTCTTTTCAAGCTGTAAGACTTACATAAAAAGTGTACTGGACATAAAAAAGTGTAGCTATGGTTTTGTTCAAAAGATTTTTTTCTGTGATAAATAATTAATGAGTGACAGTCAAGAAAGGGACAGAGGAGCCTGTAGGTCTTCATCTATTGTCCATTAATTTAGTTCAGTTTTAACAAATTTTGGAATGTGCAAATAAAATCCATTTTTGGATTACATAATTGATAAGTTGTCATGTTCAGTGCAGATTAACACGCAAGATTTCTTTCATTTTTTACTAGTGCCTTATTAGACTTCTGTACATGGGGCTATTTAAATTACCTGGTACCTGAAGAAAAAATACTGAATGTATTATATTCAAACAATCCTTTGTGCATTGCATGCACACTGTTCAGTACATGACTAATCCTTAATAAGAATCAACAAGACAGGCAATGTTTGTGTAAAAGTAAAATTGTGGCACATTTACATAACCAATGTTGCCATGTTAAAGTAATAAGTATCATGCATTCTGAGTGTGTGTCTGAAGCATAAGTTACCCAGCATACAAAGCGCACGTGCTGTATTATTTTGCCATCTGTGGCCTGTCTTGTTGTACTATATTCTTCCAAATTATCTTATAAAGAGTATGATTTTTGGAAAAAAGTTTTTGAACTTAAAATGCGTGTTTTCGTTTTCTGTACAAGCTTCTAAAAAGAATTCAGCGAGATAAAGATAAAGGTAAAGGGAAAACTATCCCTGTACAGGCCTGGAGAGGCCCTTTAGGTTGTAGGAGGTTGAGGCACATGTAGGTGGTGAGGTCAACCCTACGCACCAGCCGCCTTGACTGCCAGTAGATACCGCTTCTGTTCATTTCTGTTAGAGGCTGAGTCAAACCCAGGGTCAGGATTAAGTCAATGACCTCATCGGGAATTGAAACGGAGACCGTCTGGCTTGTAGTGCAGTGCCTGAACCAACTGTGCCACTGCGTATCAGTGAAATATTATAAATGCACATACGTCTTCATGTAAAGTACCCTTGGCAGAGTTTAATGAAATTTTATTTTTTTTCGACAGATTTTCAAAATGTACTCAAATATAAAATAATGAGAATCAGTTCAGGGGGAACTAAGTTGTTCCTTGCAAGTGGATAGACAGACAGACATGATGAAGCTAATATTCACTTATAATAATTTTGCAAATGAGCCTAAAAATAAGCACAAAAAAGACTGTTAAATAACATGCAAGATTTGCGATTATCACAAGGATTTTGCTGAGGATTCTGTTCTTGAGGGATGTGATACTTCAAGTTCAGCAGGCTTTTGGCAGCCAAGATTTGCATGCATGTGTGTGTGTGTGTGTGTGTGTGTGCGTGAGAGAGAGAAACAGCTTGGAGCACATGTACTGTTTGTAGACAATACATCTATTTCAGCTGTGGAAATGTTTCTGCAAGATGGGAAGATAGGAGTTAGAGAAGAGGGAAGAGTGAAATTACTGACGATGTGCATAAATTCATGAAACTTGAATCTGAGGTGATTATCACAATTCCTCTTGCAAAAGTTCAGGAGAGTCATGGAAGCAGTATGCGCTAGCAGAAGCATGTTATGTAGAATAGTGAAAGAAGTGTGAAAAGTGGTGTCAGTGTGGCATTTCCAGCTCCACGTAAATTGAGACCAAAAGTGTGCAATAAAGTATCTTAGATAATTTGAATGAGGCTGTTTGCAGGTAACAGTTCATAATCTCTACCGCACTGAGAAAAACAGATTAACGTCTATATTCGTCACTTTACAAGTTACGAAGGAAACTTGTCCTCAATGAGGAATGAACTCCAATTCAGGTATGCTGAATTCTCGCAGCCCCATTTTAATTTTCCCGGTTGATTTTAGCTTTCAACATTTGTGACAAGAATTCCGCTTCCGGATTGGACCGTTGAACAATAGCACCATTGCTGTGGGCAATTCCAAAGATATTATTATTTCGGAATGACAGCGGGAGGAATTTGCCTCCGACCTAAATCAACGTGGCCGCGGAGCGAAATTATTTGTATGACAGCGTCTGTTATTGGTGTGAGAAACTGTATTTCTGATGCTGTGTAATGCTGTAGTTGTAGGTGTATATTTTATTGGTGTCAGGCAATAACGTTTGACTAAGCAATAATGGCAGATCATTCAAGCGCATCATCGTATAGTGAGTTACAAGAAATTAGGAAATTATTGTGGGGCCCATACGTCAAAGAAGATGTTTTTCGAAGATGGGCCCAAGGCGAGTGCAGCAGCCTTGTTACATAATGTAATAAAATTTATAGTGTTTGTGTACTTTACTTACTGATGCAACTTTTATACAGGGTTCTATTTCAGCAAGGACGAGCCTACTGCCCTCGTTCAAAGTGAAGGAGGCCCTTGTGCTGTATTGGCGCCTGTTCAAGCATTTATTCTGAAATCTTTGTTATCCGAAACTGTGGGAAACAATTGGAGGGAGGTAAGAACGAAGCACTGAGCGCTGTATATCTTAAGGAGATACTTTCATGGTATGAGAACCTAATATGTACTCATTGAAGGTAGTATATCCATGGTGATGTAAGAATGTGAATTTGTATTCAGGATTATCAGATCTAATCAGTGTCTTTCTTCATGTTCATTAGGTTGATGTAGATAAATGTAATGAGTTACTTATTCAGGCTGCATGTGATATCTTGATGCAAGCTAGTGAGCATAATGGAGGGCGTTACATGCTGGTCCATATGAATAATGATGTGGGAAGGCCTACTTCACCTAGCAGTGTTCTAGTAAATGGAGAAGAACCAATAGAGAATTCATCGGCAGAGCTGATAGAAACTTCAGCCAAACGACAAAAACTAGAACATGAATATTTCCATGCACACCTTAGGTAAGCTAGATTAGGCTGATTGATGTAATGATTCACTTTAGGCTGGTGCATATACAGGCCTTGGCAAATATCACCTGGGGTGTGGAAGCTACTTTTAAATGTTAAGTGATTAAATTTATAGTGTGTTGATACTTCAAGTGAAATGTTTGAAGCAAAGAATACAATATTATTGAACACACACCACCTGAAGTATTATTTCTTTTTCCTGTGGTAACAAGATGCTTCAGATATGTCAAGACCTATGTATATACATTTTTGTATAACTGATATGGAGCTAGTCTGTATTTGTGTAATTTACTGTAAAATATGTAATGTTCAGTGATGAAACATTTAGTGTGTGTAGCTAAATATGGCAAGATATATGTTTTCACTGATGTTTTTAATCATCAGATGTCCTCGTAACAGGTGTTAACCATTCCTAAATGAGGAAACTTGTTCACCATACAGAGAGGGTTGCCATTTTTAACCTTTTTTGGAATATGTGTAGAATATCTTTAGCACCAGTCAAGTTAAAAGGGTGTAATTTAAATAACAACAGAAATGCAAAACTTTTTGTGTAATTAGAAATATGTATTGTGTATAATTATATAAATTAAATCAGTGCACTTATTTATTCAATGTTATAGCTAAGTTTGAGTAACTGTACAACAATATACTGAATGTATTAGATGTGTTATAAATCTCTTTTATCACTGCTCTGAGTGTGACAGCTCTCACAGGTTGTCCCAGTGGTTGTAGGCTTTGTATGCAGTAAAGCTTGCTTGGGAGATGATCAAAGAGAGATCCTTTCTTATGAATGATCCAAACATGTGTTATGACATAAAGTGATAACATCTGTTTTTAGTTGTGGTTGCATATATAAGTGTATTGGATTTGTTTGCTACTGTCCACATGCATCTACTCCGTTTTGAACAGATTTTGATGTCGTTTGGTATGTAGTGCCCATTTATTAAAACTTAACTGGTTCACCTAAATTTTGTTCCAAAATGGTCTGACTTTACAAGACATAGTACATTTTCTGTATGTTAGTACTGAGTACTATGTTTCAGTTCTTTGACCCGTGATTATCTCAGTGTGTTAATATTGCTAAGAAACGGCCTTTACAAAAATATGTTTTTCCTCTCACCATTATTCTGTCACTCTTTATTTAAACTACAGTACTGTGCTTTTTCATGGTTAAAACTAGTGATCCCTGGTCTTTGTATGCATTTTTTTTGCAAGAAATGTATGAAATGAACATGTAAGAATGATATATAATTTAAAGCTTTCACAGTGACTTAATTTAGTAAATTATTCTTGGGCTAGGAGCCATATCAGGTGGTTGAATACTGAGCAAACTAACATTTCAAGGACCTTCTCTGCCCTCATCATCAGGGAATAATAATGTAGTTGTATCTTAATGTTTTATGTGAAAAATTAATAAAGTTTACCCTAGAACAGGCCATGAAGATCTAGAGGGGGAGTAGATATGTAGGTGTACTCTTTCTTCAACCTCAACACTAGATGGGCATGGGTGGTTAATGCCATGCCCAGGCCACATTACCGAGAGACCAGGTACCCATTGTACAGGAGACTGGGTGGGTGGGCCCCACGGCCAGTCTGGGTGGATGTGGAAAATCTCATCTCCACCAGTATTTGATCCCTGGACTGTCCAGCCCATACTGAGTTGCTGTACTGACTATGCTATCCCAGACCACGTGTGTTTGATGTTGCAAACCACGTAACGAATTTCAATTAAATTTTTGTAATGAGAGGTCTATAGTAAACATATTTGGTTACAAACTGAAGTACACTTTTCCAGTTTTTTTGTTGATATTTCATCCGTACTATGATAGCATTACCTGAACACACTTTGCATGTTACATTTTGTGACAGGCTTATCTAACCTTATCTTTCTTTCTCTTCCACAGATTGCATCCACTGGAACGTGTTGAAGATGTGGAAGCATTTTATTTTGAAAGGGTGGAGACCTTGAGGGAAACATTTGGAGTCTTACTTCTGTTGTATTCTGTGATTTCCACAAAGGTGTATATTTTTTATTGTTGCATTCTGTGGTTAGTGTTTGATACACGTACTTTATTGTGGTAACATTCATGAGATTTAAAATTCTCACTGTGGTGAGTATAAAAGTGGCTGTGTTCTGGGATGTTACACCATGTACTTCGGTTAAGGCCTAGTGTAGTGGAGGAACACACTGCTTTCATCTTCATTGTAGAAATATATATGTTCATTATGTATGTATGTGATTGAAGCTAGGAGTTTCTGTTATTGTTATGTCTTTAAGCAATGAGATTTTGTAGTAATGAATAAAATAATCTGTTGTGTATGCTAGTTATGAGTTGGTATGAAAAGATGTCAGTGTTGGTGTAGTTACGAATATGAACTGAGGGTAACGACAGTAAATGGTACTGGAAGGATTGAGGCCATATAGTTTAGTATCATCGAGCTCATGTAGATCACAAAACTTGTATATTGTATTTTGTATTTACATTTTGGGTGAGGCCTGGCAGTAATGTGTCTGGCCCACACATTTTGAGTTACTGCTAGCATTAAGTTTTTATTTGTCATTCCCATATGGCAGTGAGCTTGAGGTAGCTGTTTGCTGTTGATGTGTCATATTTCTGTTTCTGACGTTTAGTTTCCAAGAAAGTGTAGATCAAACAGGCTGTAGTGCAAATTTAATTACAGTGGATTACAGCTGGTTTCTTGATGAAATTTGTTTCTGTACGATAAAGTGAGGCACACACAAAACATTGCTTTGTTAATAAACTTGACGCTCACTGAAGCCCCTTGAAGTTTTTGGCAGGCTGATACTAATTATATATTAATGTATGTCTGTATGTGTGTGTGTGTGTGTGTGTGCGTGTGTGCATGCGCGTGTGTTAGTATGTATGTATGATGTATGTGTGTACGTCTGTGTGTTTGTGTTCATTTTCTTTGTTTCTCTTTTTTTTTCTCCTGCTAAGTTCATATCTCTGCTTCCGTGCTTTATGGTAAATGCTGTCCTTATTTGTAGCAATTTTCTTATGCGGTTTTCATTTTACATGGTCTTAAATGGCTACTGTTTCTTTTGATCTTTTACATTGTCAGCAATGAATCATATTTTATTTTAGGAATTATGGATTACATCCTGTTTTAATAGTACAGGGAAAATCCTATTAATCTGGCATTCACAGCACTGGACAGGTGCTGGATGAGTAGATATTTCAGATTGTTGGACAGTACCTATACTGATCTACATTCCTACAGTTGTTACAGTCCCAGTACTTGGGCTGTACAACTAATCAGAGGAGTATTGTGTTTGAATACCTTCTTCAGCTGCTGGTTCAGGGTTCAGAGCCATCTGGGTCCTCTTCTGTGTTTTCTGGAGTCTTCATAGTTAAAGAAGTTGATGGAGTAGGAGACAGGGGGTCAGGAGGTGCTTCAGTAGCTGATGTACAGACACTCTTAGTGGCCTTTATGAACATATCCCTGAGATCTTCCTCTTGCATCGATGAAGCTTTTTGCTGATAAAAAGCAAAATTTCTGGTCTTTGGACTACCCTTTTCAAGTACCAGATTATCAGATGATGGATTAAAGGAATTTTTCTGTATTTGCCCCTTTGTTTGGTGGACTCTATTTTTACCAGACCTTGCCAGTCGGATAATGGCGTTACCTTTAAAAAGCTTCATATGTGGAAAAAATGCCTCTACCACAGTTTAAGATACCTTTGTGTTGTTCCATGCATTGTTGATATTCAGAACACTCACCCAACAAAATATTCTTGCTTAGATGTTTACATTAAATTTTCACACTGAGTATTCCTACATGCTTCAGTCCACAGGGGACCATCATCCAGGTACAAGTAGCAAATAATATTACATAAAACTTAATTAGGTATCTTTTACACTTATTTGTGCATGGTGTAAAAGATTCAAGTAGTGAAACATAGACAGTTCTTTGTGGAATACTTGAGTACATAAGTGAAATGGAATCCTGATATACAGTATATCCAAGGCAGCTAACATTCTTGATGAAAGTGGACATGGTGAATTTAAGTTTGTTAGGATTTATTTAATAGTCTATGAGTTGGTTTGTTGTGTTTAATGCATGGAAGTTTTCTAAAAATAAATGCAGCTGAGTTGACTTTAGAACCACTTAATGCTGACCTGTAACAAATTCAAATTAATTTAGGTTTGAATGACCGGAACACCCAAAAGATTAATATTTATTGTAGCATGCTAAATTAAGCTGGATTGCAGGGTGTGGAGCAGATTCGGAGTGAAATGAATGATCCAACGGAACCACTGATTGATGGGACATATGGGTATGGGAGCCAGAGTTTAATTAATCTGATGCTGACAGGACGAGCAGTTGGCCATGTCTGGGATCATGACCAGGATGTTGGTGGTCTTAGTAAGTACTTATTATATTATAAAGTGAACCCTTTAACAGCTGTGAGCTGGTGATTATTTGCACTGTACTTGCCCTGAAATTGCTGTACATTTTGATGAATTGGTGAATTTAAATACATGCAAAGTTGAGATCTGTGCTCTTCTGGGTTATTACTAAGTGCAGGGAGGTAATTCCTTCTTCTTCAAGTGTCAAGATGTCCAAGAATATCTTCTTGGACTTCCTTACCCTTATAAATGGGACTGATAGGTTGTCCTGAAATGGAATGGAATTATGACTGCACTGCGTAATATCCCGGAAGAGTGCAGATATCATCTACACCATGATGGAAGCCTGAAATCACACATATATAAAGTTAATGGGATTGGATCAGTAATGACAATGGTGGCCATTTAAGTGATGCATTCAGTCAGTGTAGGCTGGATATGCTGCAAGTTCAGTTCCATAGGAGAGTATTTAAGTAAGATGATGTTACAATGTTATACATTTCTGATTGTAATTGTGTCCTGCCTGTGGTGTAAGATTCATTCATTTAATGGTACACTTACATCTGCTGAAATAGCAAGAGTATATAACCATGATCCCACTTTGACAACAATGTTAACTTTCCTTTAACCATATGTTTTCCTTTTTGGCTAGTTACAACAGAAATACAAATGGTTTATTCTTGTAGTAGTTTTGAATAAAGCAGGTTCTTCTATTATATAAAATGCTGTAATCATAGTTATACCTTTGCTCATAAAAGAAATGTACATCTTTTAAGAAATGTGTGCGGCAGTACATTTGCCTTGTATTAAATTGATGTTTGTTGTCTGCGACTGCATGTCTGTGGAAATTAATTGAATCTGTGTTACCACAAGTTTATTGCTGTATGTGTGACTCAATCTATGACAACATGTTTTGGCCTTGGATTCTGGCCATCTTCAGGTTATTCACATACAGAAAACAAATAGAGGAGTTTAATTTTAAAAATTAGCAATGCATGAAAGTGTATGTTCACAATTTTCGTGTAATAATTTAAGCAAAAGAGACATTATTCCCTTTTATAATATGTACAGTTTTCATTAATTGTTTTGTTGACATTGTTAAGATGCATGGCATAAGTGTTAATTATGTTAAATAGCATTAGCCCTTTCTTGTTGATTGATTTGCTAGAAACAAAACCTGACATGGCATGATAGTCTGATGGGAATGTGTCATTCTTGATCAAATCTGATTCACATTCTGTTTGTTGTTTCCCATTTCCATTGTTGATTGAAAATATGGTGATGAATTTATTCTGAATCTTCATTTCATTTCATTTGAGTCATCCTTTTTTTCTCTCTCTCTCTCTCTTCTCCTCCTCCTCCTCCCCCCCTTGCAGCTGGCGTAGGACACGCGTTTGGATGGTGCGGTTATTGATATGGAATTGGGGTGTGGTTTTCACACAAGGTTGCTTGTGTGTAATTTCATATCTGGAATCCAGCTCCATCTACAGAAGCAGGCATGCTGTTAACACTCCCCCCCCTCCCCCCTCCAAAACACAACACCCTCACTAAATGGCTGCGTGTATGTGCGTGTGTCCATATGATTTTTCACTCAGCATCAAGATTATTTGCTTTAATTTTCCAAAGAAGCTGTACTGACCTGGCTGCTTGCTGCATTTAGATCATAGCAAAACATTCCAGGAACCTGGTGATGTTTGCCACTGTGTTTCTAGATCTGTTCATAACAAAACTAAAAGAATTGTCTTATATATTTAATTTTACTCTGATTTCTTAAATTTCCAGCATAGAGTGAAGAAAACAGATTTTAGGTCTCGGAATTTGGGGTGCAGATATTTTTAAGTCCAGCTACTGCACTGTACGATTTGCTTCATTATAGTGAATTTAAGCAGTACAGTCATGGAAGACTTACAAATTTGCACAGTAGTTCAGCTGTGCTCTTTATTTCTTAAATCGTTGCAATATATTAAGTGATGAATGTGCTTGAAATTGTATTTTTAGCTCTTTGCTTATTGTGTGAGACAGTGGAGTTTGATACAGGCATCAGTCCATGAATGTTTGCAGCTTTGGATAACAGCAGTATCTTATTTCATAATAATCTGACATGTTTAATTTGTATATTGAATTACAGAATTACGTGGGATAGATTGCCAGAGTGAGGTGGGCTTCTTGGCACTATTGGAACACCTGCGCTACTGCGAAGTTGGATCTTTTTTAAAGAATCCTAAGCATCCTGTCTGGGTGTTGGGTAGTGAAACACATCTAACAGGTATTACAGAGTGGTGCATCCGTATTGTGTAGTGCTGCATGTGTTAATTTCAGGAAATGTGTGTTGTAGGCATTCATGTTAATATTTTTTGTTTTTAATAAATGTGTGTTCTCCAGTGTATAGATTCAGTGTGTGGTTGGTTCCAGACTTCTGAACACAGAATTAAAGACATTTTAAAGCCAGGAACATATATTAGGATGTTTCTTTTAGAAGTTAAGAACCATACAAAATGCTGTTATTATTTTCTCAGTATCTGTATGGAAGGGGTCCTTGTAGTGTAAGGTTAAGTGCTGGTTTTCCATGCCAGTAGTCTGGGAAGTTGGCTGAGGAAATTGAGTGTTGATTTTTGTTCATGCTTACTTAATCCAACGATAGGTCAGAACTTTTATTGGATTTGCACAAAAATAGGCCTTATCATGATTTAGTGTTGATGTTAGGGTATTAGACACCATTACATATCACTAACCACAGGTTTGCACTATGGATACTCTGCCCTCAAGTGGATTCCTTCAACCTTGCAAGGTAGGAGAGAGGTTTATAGGTTCAAAGTGACAGTCAGTGGAGATTGTAGATTAAGAAATGTCTTATTGGGTCCCTCACATATATATGATATATGCTGGTATGGATATATCTATTGTTGTTTGTCTTTTGATTTTTTCTCTGTTATGTGAAGTGTCAAGTGCTATGTGCCATGTAACCTTGCTGACAACATGACTTGATGCAGTGTGCTGGGTGCAAACTCATATGTATCCAGGGCTGATGTCTTTGCTGTTCTGGGATCTTGCGTGATGTTAGTTGGTAACCAGCTATCAGCTTACACCACACAACATCCGAGAAGAGTGAAGACATCCACTAGACTTCAGTGGTAATCTGAAATCTCACATAGTATCCAGGGGTTCATGAACTAGAATGCATACTAAAGAAAATTTAATGATAATTTTACAGTATTATTCTCCTTGGAAAAGCGCTTGGTAAGCCCAGAGACACCAAGTGAAGTGGCCAGACGTGTGTTTAAGAGTTTTGATCCAGAAGGAAATAACTTCATTTCAGCTGTGCTGCTACAGGATGTATTAAGAGCATTGAAACTAGTCTCAGAGGCAGAATAGTAAGTTGTGTGTTTCATAACTATGTGGAATTTGTAAATTATATGTCTGTTAACTTGTATTATTTGATTTTAGAAGTTGCGTGCCTATATATCGCTTAGATTCTAACAGTGTACCTATCTTACAGTGTGGAAATCATGACAAGAAAGCTTGATGCAGAGAATCTAGGTATTATCTTACTGAATGCCTTCATGGAGGAGTTCTTTCCAGAAGAGAAACAGTCAACACCAGACACATTCACTCTGTTCCATTATAATGGTCAACCTCGCTCGTGTCCTGATGGAAGGGTAAGATTGTGGACTGTACAGAGCCTTGAGTCTGGCTGCCAGTAAAATTTCTGTGTTTGTGCATGCACTACATTCTCTTGTTTTATTGCTTGTAGTA
>Ga0123357_10001319_pt1 | contig 26165 bp, 15 predicted proteins | sample TergutEmb28metaG_FD_89873 | JGI IMG/M metagenome (GOLD analysis project Ga0123357, IMG submission 89873) | Embiratermes neotenicus P4 segment gut microbial communities from Petit-Saut dam, French Guiana - Emb289 P4 | ecosystem: Host-associated > Arthropoda: Insects > Digestive system > Gut ...
TACAGTTAAAAATACAGTTAATACATTTCACAGTCTGTAACTGTATATACAGGATATGTAGTGACAGAACATGAGGGAAATATGATTATGTGACAGTATTACAGTTAAAATACAGTTAATACATTTCACAGTCTGTAACTGTATATACAGGTTATGTAGTGACAGAACATGTGGGAAATATGATTATGTGACAGTATTACAGTTAAAAATACAGTTAATACATTTCACAGTCTGTAGCTGTATATACAGTATATGTAGTGACAGAACATGAGGGAAATATGATTATAGGACTATATTACAATTAATAATGCAGCTAATACATTTCAAAGTGTGAAGCTTTATATACAGGATATTTAGTGACAGCAAATTTGTGAAATATGATTGTGGTAATATTTTACATTTAATAAGGCAGTGGATGAACCCATGTTATAGAACCTCATGAGGAAAAGTCAAGTCCTCATTATTGACAACAAAGTACAGCAAAGCAAATTCATCCCGCAGACACATTCAGAATCACTGACCAAAAAGTAGAAGTCGCAATACAAATATTTAGAGACGGTAGCAAAATCTAGCACAGGGTTGGAGCTGGCATAGCAATATTTATACAGAGCAAACTGGCATATCTATTAATTTTAAACTTCAAATTAGATTCTGCAAACCCAAGCTGAATAACTGGCTGTCTTTAAAAAATTAGAAATAATAGAAAAATCACCTAACAAAGAACACACCCCAAGAAGAGTAACAGTAAACCCAGACAACAGAATTACCCTTCAGTTCCTCAAGAACACAAGTAATCAGATTTGATTTATATAATAAATTAAGAAAAAAGCAAAATCACTTGAAAAACGCAACTGGACAATTGTATTTACCTAGATAAAATCTCACGCAAAGTACTTTGTGAACGAGCTTGCTGACAAGCTGGCGAAGGAAGCCGCCAGATAAATGATATATCCTTTAACATAATCCCAAAAAGTGAAATAGTTCAACACGTGACAGACCACAGTTTAGCCACGTGGCAAACTCAATGGAATCAAACTACAAAAGCGTTAGCAACCAAAGGGTTTTTTTTCCCAATTATCAAAGACAGATTGAATACTAAAATTAAATTAACAACAAATTTCACGGCAATCACAACAGCGCACGTCAAAACCGAGGCATACTTGAACCGATTCAAATTAACAGAGTCACAGAATGCACTTGAGAAGACGGAATCCAACTCTAGACCACCTAATGTATGTCTTCGGCATACTACAAAGAGAGAGAGAGAGAGAGAGAGAAACTCATACGCAAAGGTTCAAAACAATTTAATTGGCCAGTGACCAAAACTGATATGGTGAATATATTCATTAAGTAATTCCTTGATTTCACGAATATAATAAATAGATTGAAAAAAAATTTGAACATATTAACTTGTTGAAATAATTACAATAGTACAATCAAACACTATAAAAGAGTACTCAAATTTATATATATGAAGCAGTGACAACACATAACAACGGAGTGCACAGTACATATGAACAGCAAAAGCTATATATGCAATATTATATATGAAAGTACATATTAAAAATATTTGTAAACTATTTCGCTATTCATGTAGTGTTAACTAACGTAATGGAGCACGCTGCAAATAAATTATAAATAATAATATTACATATATATAAATACAAACTAGGACAGAACACGTGAAATGGTACGGCTGAAAGTAACATTATTTCACATCGGTAATGTGAGCGATGACACTAACGAATCTCACTGGCCTAAAGCCATATGTTTCCCCTACGTTTGTACAGACAGTTCACAATTAACTCAGCAATAAACACCACTGAACTGAAGACAGATCCTACAATGAATACCACAAATGCCGGCATTAAGTGAGAAATAGAGAATGCGAAATAAATCCCTCCAAATGCTTCTCTAAAGCTGCCTTCTTTTCTCAAAGAGGCTCTATGATGCAGTTCTGACCAGAGCCTTTCCAGAAATCCGGCTTCCAAATATCGTCTCATTAGAATGTTGAATTTGTCAAGAAGTAGATTTCCCTTCTTAAAAAGAACTGCTACATATCCTGAAATTATGGTTTCATCTTGGGGACAGAATAATTTACTGACATCCACAGTATCCAATTCCTTAGCAATATAAGTAGCCAACAATGGCTCAATAACAATAGCAATGTCTCTTTTTGTTATCATTCGTTCAATACATTTTCCCACATCACTGCAGTCTTCCTTACGTTCCTTACGTTCAAAGAACGTAACAACCTCGGGGTAAGATACAGTGGATGCAGCAAAATGTAACATTGGATAGTACCCGTACACTAAGTCCGAATTCAGGAGTTCGTCTAAAGTTTCTATCTTCTTTTCATATTTCGGTTCCACCAGATAAGAAACAAAGAAAGCTTGGAATACAGTGTTAATAGCAAAACAAAAACAGACGTACAGAAAGAAGATAACTCTTAAGCTAGAAGTTGTGGGCTGCTGTGGAACAGACACTTCCACAAGTACAGCCCAAGTATTGTGGAAACAGCTGGAGAGTGACTGATATGTGTGTGTCTCATTACGCACAGGACGGTAGGGACTTTTACCGGCACACCAGAACACAGCTGCTGTTAGCAGCAGCACAAGGCCAATTGTCAACCACACAGACAGCGAGAAGGTTGTCAGTATGTTTTCCGTTCCTGGAATAGCTTTTGGACAGGGAACGATCGTCTTCAAATTTGCAGGTATATAGGGAATTGTGCTGTCAAACGAAGACGACACGACAAAAGAGCACAGATGAATAATTCCCACTGCAACTTCAGATAAACCCTCAACTAATTCAGTAAACCTTTTTGCATATGAGTCGATTTCAATATTTAGTGACGGTGGAAGGAAAACATATGTCAAGTTCAACTTCTCACATACATATTTAACTATCTCAACCGATAAGCCCGTTAATTTGTACGCAGTACTGCCATTATTCTGTGTGAAATTTTCTGTCATAATCACATAGGGTTCGATACCTATGGTGCCTACTTTAATGGGACAACCCATGAAATCATTTGGAATTTTTGCAGCGTACAAATCTGCATTATGTGAAAATGTGACATTATTTTCAAAGACCCATTCATCCAGCAGAATTACGTCCTGTACCTCTCCACAATTTCCCAATTTAAATGGGAACCAAGTGTACAAGTTCAGCCTGTCAGCAGATGTCTTTGTGTTGCTTAAAGCATGCAGTGGACGATATGCTAATTGGTTTGGTATCAAGACCACCACGTTGAAAATTCTGGCCACCTGCCACAATACGGAACATATATGAGCAGCCAGTAATTGTGCCGGTTCATTGCTCGTGCCAGTTGCTACCACAAGAAACCTTCCTCTAGGATTCCACGATGAGCTGTCTTTCAGATTCTCCAGCTGATATTCAATCGTCTCGTTTAAGCTGCACCCCTCTTCGGTCCATACAAACAGAATGTAACTGTGCTGTAAAACTGATGTGTCCGCGGTTTCATCTCCGCTTGGTCGGAACAATTCAATCGGCCATCTTGTTCCCTCGTGTAACTTTCCCAGCAATACGCTCACCGTCTGCAGATCGTCCTTCTGTTGCAGAGGATCACTGAAAGGGCTGCGAGCGACGTCCGTCGTTGTGCGTGCCATCGAGACGACGACAGTTCTTGCTGGTGCGAAGTGCCTTTGTGCGATGGTCCACACACACCGGACAGTGTGCAGCTGTTCTGTGGTCAGCTTGCTGTCTGTCAGCACTAAACGGACTTGAGTGACCGCAGTCAGCAGCATTAGCATGCTGAACAACATGTCTGCTACCGCCGTCTGCAAAGAGAATTGCATTGGCTTATAGAAGATTTGGCGATTCATCGGACTTCCAAACATAATAATGCATTGATTAACAAGTCAATATTTGTTGTTATTTTAATGTGACCCAGCGTATTATGGTATAACAAATGGACAAACTTTCTATTTCGAAAACATTTTTCATGCCGAATATTGACGTTGAATTTATCGTCGCTAGAGACTTTAAATGATTGCAATTGTGTAAGGCCTCACACCCAGCAGACGATAGCCATTACATTGAATGGCAACAGAAACACAAATGTCAACGTTGCTGTGATTTAACGTGTTTACATATATGTATATTATGCATTGAATTTTATTTCGGTTCCAGAATTTTCTTCGTTTTAAACAATACAAAATGAAAATTTAACACCATTTGTGTCTTAGCAGTGTGCGAAATGAGGTAATGTTAGTGAAGCTTTTCTCCAAATAAATGACATTCTGTAAGAAATCCGCAGTTCAACTCTTCTGCAGCAAGCTACGCAATTACATTGCTGCAACAACTAGCTGTTCTGTGTTGTGTACAGCATTATGCTGCTGTCTCTGTTACATGCGTACTGTTTTGTGAATTTGTGCTGCTTTTGGGAAATATTAAATCTGATTGTTCTGTGTGATTCATAAAATGTCTTGGACTGGTATCCTTACTTCTGCAAAACTAAATTTATTTTTTTATTACTATTATTATTATTATTACCATTCCCTTACGCGTTACAGTCCCATGGACCAAAGACCTCTCTATCCCAAATCTCAACTATCCTCTCTCTGTCTCCCCTCCCTGCACGGTATAACTGACAGCGCCCTTCGGTATATCTTTCTCCAACCGTTGGACGTTTTCTCGCCACTTAAAAACATTATCTCTAAATTTACACAAAACTCAATACAAGATATATTTAACCACTGTTAAGAAAATCTTCATTCCAGCAAACCGTGTGTGACTTTCTGCTTCTTCTCAAGGACTCGACATTCACTAACTAACCAACGATCGAAATCAATGGACCAGATTTCTTCTTGAAAACTTATAATTTCCCAGGTAGTCAAAACATTTTGAACGATTTATAGCATAGAATTGTCCATAGAAATATTTTTAAAACCCACTAATTTCTACTGTTTGATACAAATCGGGGCATCGGCATCATATTCCTTAGACATCCTCTTTAATAGTATCTATGGCCCAGACCTTAATGTTATCATTACCTTCAACCTGCCAAATCTCATATCCATTCCTTACATCGTTCCAAATGATCAGTCACAGTCTGAGACTTTGTGAAATATTCCGTAACGCAGTAAGCTGTTACAGTTTTGAGTCACTGGTAACTCGTCCAACTCACAAACTGGAAGACACCCCTTGTCGGATTTCCGCTACTGCTTATTCGGTACATTAAAACTAACTTCCTTATCTGTACGCCGTCTCATCCATAGAAACCTGAGTGTAGGTCACACCGTGCTGTCAAGGGCACATTTAGTTCGGCTGGCGATACGCACCTATTATTATTATTGTTATTGTTATTAATGTAATTAATAAAGTGAAATTTAGGGGGGAAAACGAGACTTTATGGTAAAAGTGTGAATGAGTGTTAAAGTGGTGAGATGTGAAAGGCTGGATTGAAAGCGTGAGTACGTAATGTGTGGGGAAAAATAGTAGAAACTGTATACAGGACTTCGTACCTTGGTATTGTTTATCTTTTTTACATTTTGGATTCTAAAATGTCTTGTGTGTATTGTTGTTAGTTGTCTTGTGGTTATTGTTGATATTTGTCTTGTGTGTATTGTTGATAGTTGTCTTGTGTGAACTGTTTTCAGTTGTCGTGTGTATTGTTTTTAGTTGTTTTGTGGGTGTTGTTGTTAGTTATCTTGTTGGTATTGTTGTTAGTTTTCTTGTGTGTGTTGTTTTTAGTTGCCTTGTTTGTATTGTTGATAATTTCCTTGTTTTTATTGTTGTCATCTTATGTGTATTTTTACAATACGTGTGTATTGCTGTTTTAATTCAGATTCCTGGCCGCTGGTTATTAGTCAGCATTCGGTAGGTCCTGCGACCGGCCACCTCGACACAGTTTTTTCTTGGTTTCCCTCTGTCTGTAAACAAATGCTAAGATAGTTCCCAAGATTCCAAGTTGCCACTACATGCTTCTCATGTAGTCCTACCGACATAAATTTGGTACTAACAAATTTCATATTTTGTTTAAAAGTAAAATAACTACTACCACCGGGTGACAACCCAATTGCAATTAATAAATATTATAATTATTATTATTATTATTATTATTATTAACCGTAGTGGTCCTTTCGTATTTGATAATTGTGTCCCTGTCACCACTGAATGGCACGTCCTCAGGTTGCGGATGGATGAACGGCCTCCGATATGGAAGGTAGCTGCCAATAAATTGAATAAGCAGTCGAGAACAACTGCCAATTGGTGGTCCTCCAGCTTGGGAGTTGGGCGAATTGCCTAAACAACGCTTCCTTGTTAAAACGTATCTTCTTACTATACATTAACAATCAAAGCCAGGCCTGATAATTCGGTACGGCTAAGCAACGAAAAATCATGAGAATTGGTACGTGGAATGTTAGGAGCCTGTATGGGCAGATTCATTTGCGGCAGCAGCTAGGGAATTGGGTAGATTTAATTAGAATTATTGGGTGTGCAGGAGGTTAGTTGGAACAGAGAGGGCACAATAAGTGCAGGGGATTATAGTTTTGTACATGGAAAAGGAAAGGAAATTCATGAATTGGGAACAGATTGTTTGTACACCACAGAATAGTATCGGCATTTAAGAGAGGAGAGTTTGTTAGTTATAGTTATAGTTCTGACAGGTCGCTGGTGTAATATCACTGTTCTGAATGTGCACGCACAAAGTGAGGAGAAAAGTTGTGCCGTGTTGAGACTCAAACCAGGAAACATGGACCAGTTTTGAGATTTTGATTTCATGTTAAATCTGTTTAACTTCCCTCCCCACAAACTACTCCCTGTTCCTCAGACCGATTCGGTCCCGATCACTCTGGTCGTGCCCTCAGAACCTTCCAGTACTAAATAGTTGAGTAGTTCAAATTCTTGCAGCCGCAAATGTACCACAAATTTTCGGGGACTGTGTATGTTCTGAGTTGATTTTCGGGGAGTGTGCAACGTACGTACGTGTTCAAGCACATACAAGTGTTTGTGAACAGAGTGTTTATGTTGTATATGTTCCAGTTTTATTATTAAATAATTTGATAAATTTATGGTGATGTGTTAGTGTTATGATGATATGTTACTGTTATGGTGATGTGTTACTGTTATGGTGATGTATTACTGTTATGGTGATGTGTTACTGTTATGGCGATGTGTTACTTGCACACATACAAAATTTTCACAACGACCTGTGACAGGTAATGTTTCAAAACAAAATTTTTACGAGTAATTACAAATTTTTTATCATTTTCCTAATTACCATATGAGAATATCCATTAGGACATTTGATGCAAAATTGGGTGAGAAAATAGTTTGAAACGGAAAATTTTTAATGAGAGTCTACTTCAAAATAATAATGATAATGGTTTTGGATTAGTAAACTTTCCCACACCAAAAAATCTAGTCGTTAAGAGCAAGATGTTCCCCCTCCGAAACCTTCATAAGTACACCTGAACCTCTCCGGGTGGGAAGAATCACAACCGAATTGATTACATATCAATAGATAGGAAATGGCTTTCGAGGACAGTAGATGTACGAAGATTCAATGTAACTGACTGTTATACTGATCACTAACTGGTGACTGAAAAGTTAGCAAAAGATGGGCAATAAGTAAAGGAGAAGCACTTAGTTTTAATGGGGAAAAATTTAATCTGAAGAAGCTAAATGATCCGGAGGTTAGGAAACAGTATCAGATTCAGATTACAATCAGGTTTGCGGCTTTCGAGAACTTAAGTATTGAAGAGGACATGATTGGTTCTGGGGAGAACACTAAAGAAAATATAAAATATTCAGCTAGAAAGTAGCTAGAACTTCAGTAACTGAAGCGGCATATATCATAGATTGATGAAGATTATTTAGATATTTTTGAACAAAGGAAGCAGGCTAAAATGTTGAGGATACACGATTCAAGCCAAAACAATGTAGAAAGTCTGAACAATGTAAGATGAGATGCTAGCATTCATTTAAGGGAAAAAAAGAAAGTAAATCTGAAAGATAAAATCTAGGAACTTGAAACTAACAGTAAGATCAACTAGTGTAATTGCATCAATGACTTTAAAAAGGGTTACCAGCTCAGAACTAATAGAATGAATGATGACGAAGGTGATTGGTTTGTAGACTCCTACAGAATTTTGGTTAGGTGGAGGAACTATTTCTCCCAGCCATTCAATTTACTAAGGTTTGGCGATGATAGGCAGACAGAAATACTCTCACCGGGACTAATAGCAGGTGAGACAATTGGCTCTGAGTTTGAGTTGGTTATTGAAAAGCCAAATAGTCACAAATCACCAGAAATTGATTAAATAAAAACAATAGAGTTTAAAACAGGTGTAAGATATTTCGATGTAAGATTCATAAACTTTCAATTTCTATTTGAAATAAGGAGAATTGCCTGATGAGTGGAAGCAACCGAACACTTTACCTATATGTAAGAGGGGCGATAACACAGACTGTAGTAATTATAGAAGCATACCGAAGTTTTCAACTAAGTACAGAATTTTACCCAACATCCAGCTCTCAAGGTTAACTCCGTATGTGGAGGAAGCTGTTAGTGGTCGTCAGTGTGGAATTCGATACATCAGATCATCTAGTGAACACATAAAATTCATTCGTCAAATACTTGAAAAAAAAGGGAATAGTTTGAAGCAGCGTATCCGCTCATTACAGATTTCTAGAAAGCTTATGATTCGGGTATTAGGGAGGTCTTATAAGATATTCTCATTGCGTTTGTTATCCAAATGAACCTGGTAAAGCTAAAAAAAAGTCTGTATGAAACATACAACAGAGACCGAGTAGGCAAGTAATTGTCCGACAGGTTTCTTATTAGGAGCGGTTTGAAACAAGGAGATGATTTATAGCCATTGCATTTTAACTTTGATATAGAATACGCCACTAGGAGGGTTCAGGTTATTCAAATTCATTTGAAATTAAATGGTACACTTCAGTTTCTGATTTATGTCGAAGACGTTAAAATATTGGGAGGAAACTTACTTACTATAAAGGAAAAGGCTGAATTTTTGGTAATGGCGAGTAAGTAGAGTGGACTGGAAGTAAATGCTGATAAAACTAAGTACATGATCTTGTACCGTGATCAGAATGCAGGACGAAGTCGCAGTACGGGTACTGAAAATTGATCCTTAAATTAGTGAAAAATTTCAAATATTTGGTAAAAACTTTAATAAAATAAATTTGTATTAAGGAAAAAATTAAGAGCATATTGAAATCAGGGAATGCTTGCTGTCATTCGGTGCAAAATCGTTTGTCTTCAAGTTTCTTATCCAAAAATTTAAAGATTAAGATGTAAATATAATTTTGCATGTTGTTTTGTATGAGTGTGAATCTTGGTCGCTGACACTGAGGGAGGAACGTAGACAGGGGTGCTTAAGAATGGCGAGTTGAAGAGAATATTTGTACCTAAGAGGGATGAGGTAAGAGGGGAGTGGAGGGAACTACACAGTGAGGAGCTTCGTGTTATGAATTGCTTAATGTTCTGTACTGCTTAATGTTCTGTATTACTTAATGTTCTGTACTGCTTAATGTTCTACACTGCTTAGCTCGCCCAAAATTTTGCTGTTGATAAAATCGAGAAAAATGAAACTGGTGTGGCGTGTAGCGCGTATGTGAGGGGGGGGTGGACTGTGTCGTATACAGGGTTTTGGTGGGGAATCCTGAGTGAAAGACACTACTGTGGGGACCCAGGCGTAAATTTGAGGATAATATTAAGATAGAACTTCAGGAAGTGGGATGTGGAATTATGGATCGGATCGATATGGCTTAATTTAAGGACAGGAGCCGGCACTTGTGAATGCTGTAAGGAACTGTCGGGTTCCATAAAATTGAGGGAATCTTGACTACTTGCAAACCGGTTAGCTTGTAAAGAAGGAATCTTTTCCATGGAGAACGTAGTATTTTTAGTAGTAGAAACAGAATTACGAATGATATTTATTCCTCAACAGCATCCTAAATCTGTTATCAACATCTTTATGACATTCACCCTATTATTGACTTCTTACTGACATTCAGTCTGTAACTGAATTCTTAGAGACAATCAGTCTATTGTTGAATTTTTCTGGCATTCAATCTATAATGTACTTCGGGCTGACATTTAATCTAGAATTGAATTAATACTGACTATTAGTCCGTTATTGGCGCCTTACTGACTTTTAGCACGGTACTGAATCCTTAATGATAATCAGTCTATCATTCACTCCTTACAGAAAACACGTGTGGCGAAATGAAATATATAACACCTAAACAATCAAATAAGTGTACGTAAAACCGCACAATTAAACACAACAGCCATCTCTCAGTAAGTTACTAACCTTCTGACCTTCAGATGTGTTGAAGAAATTCTCGCAGTCGGCCTGCTGTGAGTTCGAAGATGCCAGAATTCGAATTCCAGTAAGGGCGAATATTTTCTCTCTTCCTTAAAACTTCCAGAAATACTCTGGTGCCAAACAGCCTTCTGGTAAGTTTGTACTGAACTTGTTGCACTGGGATAAGGCGGTCGAGGCGTGAGCCTAACAACTCACCTGTATCTAGTGTCCAGGTGATTTTGCACAATACAAAGTTTCCGTTGGTGTTAACGTTTGCAGTTAAATGAACAGCAGTAAGTGAAGTCTGTGCGAGTGTCTGGAACTGAGATGTACGGTAAAGAGTGGGCTGGATGCAGTACAGATTGGTACAGCGCTGTTGGTGACGTTTAGTGTCTTCCGGTATTTGGTGTGAATTGCTTATACCTTGAATTGTTTGACTGCATGAACTGTGAAGGTGGAGTCAGTAAACTGCAGCGAAATTTGATAATTATATAGCGATCAGCAAGGAGTGATAAAAGAAGAGACATTAATTTTTAGCTCTTTTGTTTAGAACACAATGGAATATTACGGAAATGTGTTATTGTTGCTACTATTAAAACGATCTGTCTACCCATCGAGTTTACAGGCTTAGATGTATGTAATTAATATATTAGACAACGTTAGATACTTACATCAATTCCTTCCCTCCAATTGCCAGTTATATTTTCAAATCTTCTAGCAGGTTTGCTTCGAATTCCGCTTCTAACATTTTATATCCTTTTCACATTTCTTTCAAGCCACCATTCACAAGTGCCTTCTCACATCACATTCTGTCTAATGTGTTCGACAATGCTTTCCACTTTACATTTGTGTTTCAAAAGAAAGGCTTTGTTATTTTTGCCTGTCGTGTCACGTATTAATTATTTAAACTTGTATCAGATTGCAAACATTAACACGTCACCTATTTCAAAAGGTACAACACAGTGGTCATTTGAAGTGTCGACACGCCATGTGCACACACAAACCCAAAAGCAATGAGTGACAGAAGTAATGTCCAATTGACTGCATATAATTCAGTATAATATCGCAAGTCGTTAAAGATTTGTAACTCTCACTGATATATTTGTTCCATTAAAAGATCTTGTATAGCGAAGGAAGATTTTGTATTTTACTGAGCGAAAGGGAACTGAAATTTTAATCCTTTGTGTCCAGTTCATAAATTAGTCTTTTAACATTTCTGCTAGGCCTAGATCTCCCAAATTGCCTGTTCCTGTAACGGTTTGTACCTGAAATGATGTGTGTATTTTCAAATTCTCCATTTCGTATATCTTGTCCCATCTATCCCACAGTCTATCAGTTCACCTCCCACCAACATTTACTCACCAGTATAAATGATACAGCTGCTCACTGTGCAATTATTTTCATCCCCTTGATACTCTCTCCGTCTTTAGACCAAATATCTCCCTCAGCCCCTGGTCTAGCACAGTATTTCAAGTGTTTAGTCCTTTGGAACACAAACACGAACACAAACACAAACAAACTCCAAAACACTTAATTCTGTGTACCCTAAAATTTTCATTCGGAACCCCACAACTTATGTGAAATATGTTTCATTTTTATGAACAGCTGTTAAGTAGCCATGACAGCGCTGTAGATCACTTAGCCGTACAGAACTTTGCAAGTTTGCACGACTGTTAGTTGGAGCTACTGGACATTTTTCCTATTACAGTTTTTGTGACTAGTATATATCATTAAGTCTTTCACAATTTCTTTAAATGTATGTATTATCTGTAGTGTAATTTTACATTTTGCTCTTATTGGTCGCATAGGTTAATGATAAACTTTAAATGAACCTGCCATTAGGAAAATAATTTTATTAACAGCTTTGTATGATAGTAGAGTTTTAAATAGTTAATAATTTATTGACTGGTATTATGACATTTAGATATTTGAATGCTCTTGAAAATACTATGAACATGTGTAATATGTTGGTTGGGGATCAGCGGTCGAATGATAATGGCTTAGGGTTTAGAAATGCTCAGAGGAATCCCTTCTCCGGTGTCGTTTCGTTCACCACAAATTCCACACGTACTGTCCAGGAATTGAACCTGACCATCTGCAGTAAGAAGCCCTTCAATGAGCAATGGCACAGCCAGTCACAAACATACTACAGTGACACTTGTTTCAACAAAGCCTGTACATTACGGAATCCTGTTCTTTAACCTACAAGTACCTGTTTATGCTAATCTGCCTTTAATGGGAAATGTTCTATTTCTTCTTGTTCCTTTGTAGACAGGTTTTATTATGAATGATATAAACTTCCTCCACGGAGCAGATTCTAGATTAAGAGCTAATAAACACTCAAGAAATTACCTTCTTTGTTATGAAACGCACGTGTTCATCGCCACGTTCTCAAGTGTTTCCCTTTATTAATGACAAACGATGAATTTTAAAGAAATGTTGAACAAACTTGAGATGCTAATTGGCTAGAGAGAGGAAACCCTTCAGTATAATTTTGTTCTTCGCAAATCCGACATAGACCGCCTTCTGGAGTAAGAAGCCCGTGAATGAGCAACGGCACGGCTAGTTACAGACGTACTACAGTGAAACCTACCTTGAACAGAACATACAATTACCTCCTTTAAGCAGAAACCTCCTACAACAGGAAATATTCGTTTGTAGGTACTGTCATGGAAGGTAGGCCTACTGAGCAATAATGAGACGATAATTACACTGAGAACTGAAATGGTTGCAGGAAACGCCTCTCCTATGCCATTTTGTTCACCACAATCCCACACGGATCACCTCGGAAATAAACGCAACACTCTGCTGTAAGAAGCTGATGGATGAGCAACCGAATAGACAGTCGCAGATATATTACAGCGACACGTGTCTTCAACAGAACCTGCATAAATGGAAGCCTATTCCTTAACCTACAAGTACCTGCTTTAAATTGAATTAGTTTACCATAGGAAAAATTCGAAATCTCATTATTGATTTGTTGACAGGTTTCACAGTGAATGATTTAAACGTCCTCCGTGGAGCACATTCTAGACATGAAGCCAATAGTCACTCAAGAATTTATCTTCCCTTATGTAACCCTATGTTATCTGTCGTGTTCACGCATTGAAGCTTAAAGAACTGTTATACCTTCAGCAGAACGAAATAGCAGATGACGACGTTGCGAAAGTGACATTTATTCACATCTAGTGTTCGTACAGCGGCCTCTGTTTGATGCTGCTCTGTGCCGGGTAGCGAGCCCCTGTTTGCTGCTCTGGTTAAGGCAAAAGCAGCAACGGTCGGGCAGCGGCCTCTCTTTGATGCTGCTTGATATTCTGCCGGGCTATGGCCCCTGCTTTAGTGCTCGGGTTAGGACAACAGCAGCGGGCGGACAGCAAAGGCTGGGGGAGTAAGCAGCGTCCCAGCTTTGTACTCGGTTAGGTAGCATTAGGCCTCTGATGCTGCTTGGTATTCGGCCGGGCAGCGGGCTTCTGATTTAGTGCTCGGGCTAGGCTACGTTAGGGCAGGAAAGACCGGGATTAAGCAGCGGCGTACGGGCAGCAGATGTGGCCACTATTCGATGCTGCTGTGTACTTGGCCGGACAGCGGTCCCTGCTTTAGTTCTCGGCTTGGCGACGGCCGTGCAATGTAACAGCGGGCCGGCTTTAGTTTTCGGGCTAGGGCAACAGCAGCAGCGGCAGGGGAGCAAAGGCGAGGGAATAAGCAGCGACCTTGCTTTTCACTCGGCTAGGCAGACGTTCCCATCTTTAACCCTTTGACGCGTAACGACCGCTATAGTAGTCGTACCGCAACGCTAACCTCTAAATTTTGCATTTTATGTATTTATTCAACAAATAGTGGTACTGAATATTTTAAACACGGCATATACTCTCCGGTTTTTTCTCTTCAAAATACAGTTTGTTTCATTAATATAACGTATTTGGTTCCTGTCTTATTCACATTATTTATACAGGGTGTGCTAAAATTTAAAAAATTCTTCCGGCGCCAAATGTTAATGATCAGGTAGACAGCGGTCCTACGCACACACGTTACAATTAAGATATCCCTCGATGTGCCTGCAGTTTGTCGCAGTTGTGTTTTCATAAATATGTTTGAATCACGTCCAGCGGTGTTGGAATGTTGTAACGCAGACACAGCTACAAAACCCGTCTTCGCTAGACGTTCCGCTGCACTTCTCTGTAGAGTGAAAGAAGCTTCGTTCCCTATAAGTACGAACCTTCACAAATATTAGACGTACAGTTATGCGCCACATAACGGCGTTTCGGAGCAAATCCTGTGTCAGCTCATCCCTACAGCTGCAAGAGTGATTGGACATAGTTCATTCCTTTCAGCACACCCAGAGCGCCGTCAACCTTGAACAAAGTCCCGAAAATTGCCGACCGCTAGGTAGACGTCCGCATCAGAGCGGACTAATTTGTAACCGGCGCCGTGCGGTGCGGTTCTTATGGACAGCCGTTCGGCTGGAGGTTTTGTAGCATATATCGTGTAAGTGGACTGCGCAAATAGAGAAACATTTTCACTGTGTGAACGTGGCCTTGACGGAAAATTTTAAGAAGAACATTTATCAGACATAAGACGATAATATTAAAAGGGTGGAAGGAACTAAGCCGGTCTAGTATATTGCTTGTAAAAAGGGTGTGTTAAGTACATGACGATAAAATATAAAAATGTGTTACTTTTTAAATGAGCTACCGTAAGTTTCACAAATTAATATCCGAAGTGCTCTGTTCTTCTAGACATTTGCTTACCACTCATCCCTTCTAGTGCTGTAGTCAAGAAAATGTAGAGCTTTATCTGTATTCCCCCTATTGGCCGTAGGGCTTGTACAGAGCCACACTGCCTGTACAACGGTACACTTGAACTTTACCTATACCTGTACTCCTCCTATGGACCGTACGGTCTGTAAAAAGCCTCAGTGCCTGTAAAACGGTGGACTTTAACTTTACCTATAACTCCACTACCCTATGGACCGTAGGGCCTGTACAGAGCCTAAGTCCCTGTATAACGATGCTATTTACCTTTACTATTACCTCTATTCCTCTTTGGACCGTACGGCCTGTAGAGAGCCACAGTGCCTATACAAGGGTGCACTTTAACTTTGCCTATACCTCTACTCCCCGTATGGACCGTACGGCATGTACACAGCCACAGTGCCTGTACATTGTTGCACTACACTTTTACCTATACCCCTCCTCCCCTATGGACCGTACGGCATGTACACAGCCACAGTGCCTGTACAACGGTGCACTTTACATTTACGTATACCTCTACAACCCCTATGGACCGTACAGCCTGTACAGAGCCTCAGTGACTGTACAAAGGTGCACTTTAAGTTTACCTATACCTCTACTTCCCCTATGTTTCGTACTGACTGTGCAGGGACTCTGTGCCTGTACAAAGATACATTTTAGCTTTACCTATACCTCCACACCCCCTATGGACCGTACAGTCTGTACAGAGCCTCAATGCATGTACAAAGTTGCAATTTAACTTTACTTACAACTCTTATTCCCCTATGGGCCGTACGGCCTGAACAGAGCCTCACTGCCTGTACAACGGTGCACTTTAATTTACCTATAACTCTATTCCCCCTATGAGCCGTACAGCCTGTACTGAGCCTCAGTGCCTGTACAAAGGTGTGTTTTACCTTTACCTATACCTCTAAACCCCCTATGGACCGTACAGCCTGTACAGAGCCTCAGTTCTTGTACAACGGTGCACTTTACCTTTACCTATACCTCTACTTCCGTATGGACCGTACAGCCAATACAGAGCCTCAGGGCCTGTACAACGGTGCACTTTACCTTTACCTATACCTCTACTCCCCCTATGGACCGTACGGCTTGTACAAAGCCTCAGTGCCTGTACAAAGGTGCACTTAACTTTACCTATACCCCTACTCCCCCTATGGAACGGATAGCCAATACAGAGCCTCAGTGCCTGTACAACGGTGCACTTTACCCTTACGTATACCTCTACTTCCTCTATGGACCGTGTGGCTTGTACAGAGCCACAGTGACTCTACAAGTTTGCACTTTACTTTTACCTTTACTACTACTATCATTACTACTTACTTACTCACTCCATGGTGCAGAGTCCTTATTGAGAATTTAACTGGTTTGCAACTAGTCAAGAAATTCCCTACATTTCACGGAAACCGAATGTTCATTACTGCATTCAAAATCGTCCGCACTACTACCACCACTACTAATATTGTTACTCTTTCTACTACTAATATTACTATTACTACTACTACTACAACTACTACTTCTAATGCTAAAAGTACTAACGTCCTAATATTCTATTTCACCAATATTAATACTGCTATACCATATTGTAAGTAATAACTCCAATGTTCCAAGTTGACCTATTAAAATTACATGTTTATGATTACCGATAACATTACCAGTACTAAAACCGCTACTACTACTACTGATACTTCTACTACTACTACTACTCTTACTACTATTACTAATATTACTACTAATTCTACTATCATTATTATCTCTAACTATACCACTGCTGTTGCAGTGTCACAAAATGTAACTTGATCTTAGTGACAAAAATTAACAGGAAGTTAAATGAATGTGCAGTGTTGATACGGACATTGAAAATGCTAACTAACATTCAAACCTGCATTCACAGAACAATCTCGAACACTTCATATGGAATGGCTGCGCCTAATTATGGGATGTTATTGTTTGGTTTTGTTTGTTTCTGTCGGTACAAAGTGAACAATTTTTACTTCAATATGCAAGTAATATGATGCATCAAAAGCAAGTTGTCAGGAGCGAAATATTAGTGAAAAGAAGCTTAAGCCTGAATACTTGTGACCTTGAGAGTTACATCTGAGTCATTATGATGAATGTTGAGTGTAAAAGTAATAACTTGATACATTTGTTATCTATCTTTATTGTTGCACCGTGCATTTTGTATAATCACTTTATTTATCACACCAACTAATGACCTTACATAAAGTTTCACATTAAAACACTTACAATCTTTCCATCATGTTTCGCTCCTAAGATCATCCGCAGACAGCTACACTGTTCCTAGCTAAAGTCAAATTAAAACAATAATTAATTAATTCCCTTATATCAGTAGGTTACTGTAGCAGCTTGCCGTATTGTGTAAATGTACGTTGTTGAGAATACGCCTGTCTATATGTGTGCGTAGTGTGTTAGGTTGCGACAATAAGCACACTTATAGTCAGGCACATTCTCAACAACGTACACTAAACACAACACGACATGCTGCCACATCTCCGTACTGATATAAGGGAATTAAATTTTTAGTGATTTTAAAATGACTTCAACAAGGAAGATAGTAGTTGTCTGAGGATATTCTTAGGATCAAAATATATTGGAGCGATTTTAAGTGTTTTGATATTAAATTTCATGTAAGTGCATTAGTTGGTGTGATAATTAAAGTAAAGGGATTATTGATATTTTGAAATGAAAAATTGATGCCTTGACTTCTGATTATCCCAAAACTGATTTTAGCACATTACATAATGAGGAATATTAAACCATTTATGTCTCTCAATTCTTTGAAAACTATCTACTATTTTTATTTTAATGTAATTATAAATTATGATTTACCTTTCTGGGACAACTCAACCCATGTTATAAAAATATTTAGAGTGTAAAACCAAAGATTTAAAATTATGATGTGTTGTAAAAATAGGATTTTATTTAGGAATGTGCTTAAAATGTTGGAAATTCTACATTTGTATCCAAATCTATCCTCTGACTTATGCATTCTCTAGTTCAAACTAAAATCCCTTTATTTTGAATTCAAAGAATCACACTAAAAGTACAAGACAATTTAACAATTTCTATCAGGTCATAACTAATTACACTGAATACCAAAGTGCAGTACATTATGGGTCTTTAAGGTTTTCAACAATCTTCCTCCATATATTAACCCTTTAAATGTCGAGTTAAATCTCATCTGCCATCTGATAACGTTTTACGAAGCTCAACAAATCCTTCAAGTTAGTAGGATCAGGGTTAAAGTTATATCCATTAATGTAAAGGGATTTTAAATTTTGCTTGAAACGATTCCTAAATAAACATTATATTTAGTACAAAACAGAATATTTTCAATATAAATTTATTACAACCTGATAATGTGCAATCAAACGTTTTTCATAAGGAGAATATACTGAATACATAGACTTAATAATCTATGTTTTGTCACTAAGTCTCACAAAAATTTAACATTTTAATGTTAATTTATTCATTCGCGTAGATTTGCTGTCTGTATTCATTTGTTACAATTGCTCGTTGTCTGTATTTGACTTGTTTCTCTATTTGAAAACTATAGCCATATATTTCTATGCTTTTGTTGTCACAGAGTAGTTTTTGTCCTGTCTGTACTAAACATCATTCATGTACTTGATTTGTTATCAGTTAGATTCCAAAAATTTATACAATTATAATTGTACATAATGTGTATATTGACATGTTCTGTAACCTCCTTGTTGTTATTGAGAATTTATGGAACTTAAATAAAATATCATATCAAGACATGTCACATATCATATCATAGCATATCGTACCATATCATATCACATATGTTGTATGCCCTATTACACTATATGATAAGAAAAAGCTAAAGCAGGCGTTTTACAGGCCTGGAGAGACTCAGAGGTTTCCAGGAAATTAAGGTTCCCCCATTTAATGATAACAGCACAGGATGGTGGTAAGTTTGTCAGTTTACTCGCCGGCCGCATTTATCCCCAGGAAATACTACTGGTACTCTTTATGTTAGAGGTTGAGTCGACCCCAGGGCCATATTGCCATTCAAACGATTTTATGTTAATGAAAAATTCCATTGATACTAGCTGGAATCGAAACTAGGAACTTCCGATTTGTAGCACAACACTTTAACCAATGTGCCACCGCGGTTCCCATGTTAAAAAACTCTACTGAAATTAAAGAATCTCTTCTTAATTTAAAAAAAATCTTAAACCTGGACATTTTGCGTTGTTCACGAAGGCCAAATATGTGTTTGCGATGGACAATGTCCATATAAAATTCAAGTGTACATAAATGTATATACAGGATATGTAGTTACAGAAAATGAAGGAAATAAGAATATGGGACAATATTACAGTTAATAATACAGTTAATACATTTCACAGTCTGTGGCTGTATATACAGGATATGTAGTGACAGAACATGGGGGAAATATGAATATGGGATAGTCTTACAGTTAATAATACAGTTAACACATTTCACAATCTGTAGCTGTATATACAGGATATGTAGTGACAGAACATGGGGGAAATATGAATATGGGACAGTCTTACAGTTAATAATACAGTTAATACATTTCACAATTTGTATCTCTATATACAGTATATGTAGTGACAGAACATGGGGGAAATATGAATATGGGACAATATTACAGTTAATAATTCAGTTAATACATTTCACAGTCTGTAGCTATATATACAGGATATGTAGTGACAGAAAATGTGAGGAATATGAATATGGGACAGTATTACAGTTAATAGTAGAGTAAAAGTATTTAAAATTCCGTAGATATATATACAGATTATAAAGTAACTGAATGTGATGGAAATAAGTATACGGGAATGTATTATAGTTGACAATATATTTTTTTCCACCCACGTCCTGACGTCCTGCTTCTGACAGATTAGAAAACTGCCCTTGCATTGGGCCACTGGTCATTTAGCAATACTGCAACAACGACAGATATTAATTAGCATTGAATTAACCCTTTACGTTCTGACAGCAGAACGGTTAATCATGATAAATCTTTGCAACATTTCGTTTGAACGCCCTAAGATAACCGGATATAAAGTGGTGCTTGCGTGCCCGATCCTACATTCTAGACCACAAAACAAAGTGTATGCGTTGAGAAGAGCAGGTTCGGAACATTTGAGAAGAAAAAAATTATTCATGGTGTATTAAATCATGTAATCATGTAACTTGTCCTACAAAATTAATAGTGAATTTTACGTCCCTGAATTGAGGTGCGTAAGGAAAATACAGGGTAAATTTTAAAGTGACAGAATTAAAATCGTACAATAAAAATAACTTTATGTTTGCTCATTCCTTACGAAAAATAATATATCCAAAACCTTTACCGAGATGGCAAACTCATTCCGAAGCAAAGCCCAGGAGAAATGGATCCCCGTTTTCCAAACCTTCATTAACCCGAAGCCCCTAAAATTCCACATGAAGAGACAAGTTGTGCTTCAGCCTGCAACATGGATGCTGCTCCAACCCAAACACACTGAAACTCCAACACATATCGAACCAAGGTATTGCAATCTCAAATTCACAATAACAAATTACGTAAACCAAGTATCACCAATCAAACAACAAAACAAACTACACATATGAAAACACAAAAATCGCAACGTAGAAAACACCATAAGCGTCAGTATCAACAGAAATACGCTTACCAAATACAACAAAGCGGCTAAGCACTTCGCATCAAACACACACCACTACATAACATAATTTACGCTAATGCTAAATCCTCCGTCTTTACGGACCAATATGACCAATGTGGTAATTCAACAGAATTGTCGCAAGCTACTAATGATGGATATATTAATGTGCGAAATATGTTGAGCACATAAGAAGTGAAATAAATTAGCAAGTGACATCAAGTTGGTCTTTTATTCTTCAACTACCACAATGATGCACGGGTCAATAAACATAAGAAAAAAAAGAATAATATTAGGAATACATCCACTGGAAGGGAAGGAGGAATTATCACAGTTGATGCATTTTGGACACGTTTTAAGAACTGGGGGGTGGGGGGGTTGGTTATTTCCCCGAAATTATCATGGCAAGAGAGAACACAGAGGAAGAGACCCAAAGGAATACCGCAAAAGACTTGAGCAGAACAAGTACTGATGTTTTGAAGGAAATAGAATATGAATTAAGTGCAGACGGATCTACAGCTACAGACTACGAGAGATGGCGGTATCTCCGTAAAACTTCAGCATCTGCCGGTGGAATATTTTCGAACAATTAAAGAAAATTTCTCTCGTCTGCGCCGCAGCCCGTCGGCCAGTCACTATACTGACTGGGCTACCTCCGCAACTCTACGAATGTGTTCTGATAAGTCTTTAGCCCAACCTGCATTCCGATTCCGTAGGACGGAATCGATAGTGCCGTTGCAAAGAGGGGTTCTTTCATGTGCCGGATTGCAAGACTTGTCTTGTTACAGGGGCTGAAAGAAACATGTCAGATGACGACGGTGATTTCAAAAACAAAGAGAACCGAGCTGTCTTCAAGTTTCTTCCTGCAAGGCAATTCGCCGAAGGAAATTCACGCCTTTGTTATAGAAACAATAAGGGAAATTATACCATCGTAAGCCACCGTCAAAAACTGCGTGGCCCAGTTTAAATGTGGTGATTTTTCCACCTGTGATGTGCCTCGTCCTGGACGAAACAAAACACTGAACACCCCGCGGATTATTGATCAAATTCACGAGCTAATCGTGGAATACAGCCGGAATTCCTCTAAATCAATAACTGAGAAACTGAACATCACTTGTGAGCGGGTTGGGTACGTCGTTTATGAAGATTTGGGCATGCAGGAAATCTCCGCGAAGTGGGTCTTCAAATGCCTGAAAGCGGATTAAAAGCATCAAAGTTGCCAGTCGTCTGAGCAAATTTTGGATTTTTATTCGAAGAGATCCAAATTATTTCCTATGGCGCGTACCGGGAAAATAAAATACCCGGTGCGGACCTAAAATAGCACTGCTGACTTGCAGTTCGATACCGGCATATCAAGGGCTAGAGGAAAAATACCTTGATAAAAAATCACCGGTTTTTCCAATTTGGGAGCTGATCTAGCATGCCAGTCCCATGTTGATCGACAAAAAATTTGCTAAAAAAAACCTTTAGAAACAATCTGGATAGATGCAACTCACGGCGAAATAAACTATGTAAGAGGACTATATGATTAGACACTCTGAATGTACAAGGAATAAGAAACAAAACAGGAAAAATTATGAAGGGTTTGTTGAATTAAAACAAGATTTTACATTATTAACAGAAACGAAGAGAAAAGGAAATTGAGTATAAATACTAGGACCTAACATAAAATTTTATAATGGAGTTCCAAAAGAGAAAAAGCAAATATATGAGTATCTATTTTAGTTAAAAGGAGATACAAGAGATATATTTTGAATTGTGAAGCAGTAAATGGAAATATGAGAAGGTTACACGTGAATTTATGTGGGAAGAAGTTATACATTTTAGGAATTTATGCAAAAGTGATGACGAAAATGCTGTAGTAAAAGTAAATTTTGGGGGGAAATGAAGTAAAATAATTTTTGAATTAGGAAACTGTGGGGAAATTTTAATTTCAGGAGATTTAAATAGTATAACAGATAAACAAAATTAAAGATTTGGTAGGTTTTCCATTTGGAGAAGAATTAATAAGTGATAATGGTGATAAATTGATAGATATATGTGAACAAAATTCATTAAAAACTTTGAACGGATATTGTAAACACAAAAGGATACATCAATACACATGGCACCAAGATACACAGGATCTAAGATCTATAATAGATTAAATTATTGCCAGACTAAATTCTGGTTTACATTTTCAAGATTTAAAATATTTGGAGGAATGACTGTTGGAGTTGAACATTATTTAGTAAATGGAAAAATTTTGTTTTTACAGGAAAATCAATGCAAATAGATCAAGGGAAACCATGCCAGACTGTGCAGTAGAATTATTACTGTCACCAATATAGCAAGATAGCTTAAGAGACGGAAGTACCAGTTTTTATATAAGAAGAGATTAGATGGAAAACTTGAAGAAGGTATTTTTGAAAGTAAGGAAGAATGTTACCAACATCTTGTTAAATGCATTCACCAAGCAGCGAAAGAAGCATTAGGAGAGAAAATTTTGTGAAGTAAAACTAAACCATTTTATTACTGGAATGAAGAGATTGGACAATTGGTAAAATAAAAAGAGAAATATACTTGAAATATATGAGTCCAAAAGACCCACAGGCCAGGAAAAAGCTTAGAAGAATGTAAGGAAAAATTAGATTAATGATAAAATTTGAGAAAAACAAAAGCTGGGAAAAGACATGTTCTACAGTAGAACGCTACTTGGGTGGTAAAGGAAGCAGAGAAACATGGAGAATAATGAAGCATTTAGGGAAAAATGAAAATGGAAGACAACGTTTTAACCCCATACTTATTGGTAAATGGGAATCATATTTTAAATGACTTTAAAGGAAACTTGAGAAAACAAGAATTTGAATTTGGTTTGAACGTAACAGGAAAGGATAAATTTAATTTAGAATTAGAAATAGTTAAAATGACAGTTAAGTCTTTAAAAAGTAATACATCATATGGAATTGGTGTAGTAACTGCGGAATTAATAAAATCGGGAACTGAGAAGATATATGAGTTATTAAAACAAATTTTTGAACGCTGCTTAAATGGCGACAAATTTCCCAATGGTTTGAAAATAGGATACATTTCAGTTATTCATAAGAAAGGAAAGGACGAAAATGAACACTAGAGAAGAATTAAAGTATTGAATATTTTATTCGATTGTATGGAAAAATTATAAATCATTTTTTGGAACAGGAATTTTTCCAGAAAGAAACAAAAGAACAAGCAGGAATTATGGTGGGTCCATTTACAGTTGACCATATATTTTGTTTAAGGCAACTGAGAAATTGTAGATTTTAGAGAAAGCATATGACAGTGTGCCCCGGGAAAATATTTGGAAAGCATTAGAACACTACAATGTTAGGAAGAGTATCATTAAGCCAATAAAGAGATTGTATGACAATTCTGTTTCTAAGATTAAAAATGGGAAACAACATTCGTCAGATTTTCATATAACAAAAGGACTACGACAGGACTGCAGTTTATTTACATACTTATTTAAAATACAAATTCAGAAGGCTTTAGATAACTGGCAGAAGGAATGTGCAAAGATGGGATTGCAGATTCAGGACACGACAATTTACTCAATGCTATATGCAGATGATCAGTTATTAATTTAAATATTTTGGAAGTTTGCAGGATACAAACGTGCATTTTCTGAAAACATGCCATTAGTTTCAAATAAAAATTCATCCAGCAGAATGGCGTCTTGTAAATCTCCACACATTCTCTTTTTAAATGAGAACCAACTATAAAAGTTCATCCTGTCAGCTGCTGTTGTTTTGTGATGCACTTTGTATGCTGTGGACGATATGCAAATTGGTTTGGGATCAAGACCACCACGTTGACAATTCTGGCCACCTGCCACAATATAGAAAATATGTGAGCGGCCAGTAAATGTCCTAGTTCTTTGTCGCTGTCAGTTGCCACCACAAGAATCCTTCCTCGAGGGTTCCACGATGTGCTGTATTTCAGATTCTCCAATTGATTTTCAAGCGTCTTGGCTGCACGCCCCTTCGTTCCACACAAACAGAATGTAACTTTGCTGTAAAACTGATCTGTCTGCATTGTCATCACCGCTTGGTTGGAACAGTTAAATAGACCATTTTGTTCCCTCGTGTAACTTTCCCAGCTATAAGTTCGCCGGCTGAAGTTCGTAATTCTGTGGCAGAGGATCACTGAGAGGGCTGCGGGAGACGTCCGGCGTTGTACTATAATAATATATATTAACTGCAATTGGGTTGTCACCCGGTGGCAGTGGTTATTTTAGATGTAAACAAAACATGAAATTGGTTACTACTAAATTTAAGTCGGGAGGGCTACATGAGAAGCATTTAGTGGCAACTTGTAATCTTGGGAACCATTTCAGCATTTACTTTTAGGCACAGGGAAACCAAGAAAAACCTCTGTTGAGGTGGTCGGTCGCAGGACCTTCCGAATACTGACTTCTAGCCAGCAGTCCGGCATCTAAAGTACAAAATAAAGCAATGCACACATTGTACAACAAATACACATAAGATAACAACACAACAAGACAACTACAAAAATACACACGGTCAACCAACAACAATTACACACAAGACAACTTAAAACTAGCAACAAACCACCCGAGACAAGTCACAATACCACATGTACGTACAAAAGGTAAAAACACCCAAGCAAAACAGTACTGTGTACAGTTAATTGCAATTTTTTTTATTTAACAATCATTATTTCACTCACGCCTTCACCCCAGTCTTTCACTTCTCCTCACATACTACTCCTAAAAACCTATTCCATAAATACTCGTTCTCCCCCTCGCCCCTTCGCTATACTGCACTTCACTTCACCTCATTCAACTTCACTTTGCTTCGTTCACTTCACTTTGTTACACTTCGCTACACTTCCACATTAGATAAATTTTCACTTCACTAAACTTCGCTTTTCTACAATTTTCGATGATTTCCAGCATACTTTACTCCCTTTAATTCAACTCAATTAGCACTTTCCTTACCCTCTTTTTAAAAATGATTGGTTTGCAGGGGAGAATTCCTAACACTTCACTGCGTAGTTAACTTGATCCGCCCAAATTAAGTCGCTGCGTAAAATTATTCCTAATTATTTGCAACTGTTCGCTTCCGGTATGAAAGTGCCCAATAACGAATAGTTTAGTGGATCCTTTACCCTAGCTCTCGTGAAGCGAATTGCCTGACTTTTACTTGGATTTATTTTCATCGCATTTTCAACCACCCACTCCCCCAGCCTGTCCAGGTCTTTCTGAAGTTTTTCCATTTCGGCATTATTTATAATTTTTCTGTTAATTACACAATCATCAGCAAAAAGTCTAATAGTTGATTCCGTATTTCTCCAAATATCATTTACGTAGGCCAGGAACAGTAGTGGACCTAATACGCTTCCTTGCGGTACACCTGACGTTACTCTAACTTCTTCAGATAGTTGCCCTCCCA
>Ga0123357_10001320_pt1 | contig 26165 bp, 12 predicted proteins | sample TergutEmb28metaG_FD_89873 | JGI IMG/M metagenome (GOLD analysis project Ga0123357, IMG submission 89873) | Embiratermes neotenicus P4 segment gut microbial communities from Petit-Saut dam, French Guiana - Emb289 P4 | ecosystem: Host-associated > Arthropoda: Insects > Digestive system > Gut ...
GGGAGGGGTTGTTAGCACCTCGCCCAACCCCCAAGCTGGAGGACCACCCCTCGTCGGCTGTCCGCGACTGCTTATTCAATTTATTCGCAGCTACCCTCCTTATCGGAGGCAGTTCCTCTATCCGCAACCTGAGGACGCGCCATGCCGTGGTGACAGGGACCCACTAACAGTTACATGTATAAAAAACACCTAACCAAAGCTTTTAATCCAGAAAGATCAAGTCCCAGTGACATGTACAGATGTGTCCTGCATAGCAAGGTATCATGTACTCAAACATTCTTAATTTAGTGCTTCCCTAAATGCACCTAATGACAAAGCAGAGTGACTAAAGGGTATATGAATGGTAAATATAATGTCTCATTAGTGTCACTGTTCCAGCCTACGTCTCGTCTAGGAATGTCCAAACCATTATTCTTCATGTGCACCTTGCTGCTGGAGATGCTGATCATGAACCAAACTCTCACAGGCCCGAGTCTGCTCACGTGCATGATCACAGAACTGCTGAGCCAGCTGAACCCTTGCCATGACAGTGGTGTAGGTGTCAGGCATTTTGTGAGTGGCATCTACTTGGTCCTTCAGAGAGACATCTGCAAAAAGCATGGCCCTCCATAAGAAACACATCTTCTTAAGCACTACCGAAATTACAGCAGTACTTGGAAAGCACAATGAATGTGGAATAACATACTCTTTTCATGAAATTATGCCATAAGTATTTGAAATGAAAGTTTTACTTAATTTTATAATTTATAAATTTCTCTCCATATTAACATCCTTGTGAAAAAATTATCAGACTCTAAAATTTTTAAAATGATAAGTGTTTTACAGTGATCTAGCAATTGTAGAACAGAAAGTACATTGTGAATTTGTATTTCCACAACAGTGCCTCTGACAGAATGCTAATGTGCACAAAAAAGGCAATAATTCTCACTTGGAAAAAATTCAAATTCAAAGGTCAAATTACATGATGATGAAACTTGCATTGTTTCTGAATGTAGCATTATGACATTGAAAAAGTTACTCAGTTTCCTTTACAACAAAACCAATTTGAGCTACACACCTCAATTAGGGGCACAGTTATGGAAAATTTTAAGTACAAAGTCTCACCATAGAAAACATCCATTAGAACTTCAAATATAAACAAATCAAGAACTACAATATACACATACAGGTCTCAGAATTCGCAAGTCTACCTCAGCAGATCACATTAAAACCTGACAGATGCAGGTTGAATTTTGTACTTTTCAGTTTTCATATGACATCAAATAACCACCCCCTTATAATTGATGAAAAGTATACATAACGAAGCTCTTCATCTAAATTTCTCCAACTCCCACTTCTTCTTCTTTCTTAGATCCATATACTCTCCTTGGATGTTGCCTAAGTGTGCTGATAATCCATTCAAACTGAAAGCCCTGTGTGATATAAATAAATTCCTTACAGAAATGTCTCATTTGAAATGACACAGAGGCAAGGTTTGAAAGACCAAGAAAGATATGGGACATTTCAAAAGATCACTGACCTACACCTTGAAGTACAGCAGGAACCTACACACTACCTGTACCAAAGTCCATGCTAAGAGTAGGTGGGGTGACACTTTCAATAGTACTCTTGCTGAACAGGTAGATGGGGTTGGTGTCAGTCCCGGCAGAATAACTGCACACACGAGCTGTTGGGTCCAAACACTCCCCACCACTCACCAGGAGCACCTGCTTGTCCACAGAGATGCCACAGCTTCTCTCAATCACATCCTTCAATTGTTTTACACTGAAAATACATACATGCATTCATGTAACAAATAACATTATCACAAAACTCACACTGGAAACAAATGGAGTGGTTAATAATCAAAATTATATGTGCAAAATTATACGTGACAATTTTTCAAGTATACGTATACCTAACCGCTTATATTACTAGAACCTAACACCACCTGATAAGCCAGTTAAAAACCCTTCACACACTGTGAGAATGATATACATTGACATTATTACAATGTATGACATACAGCACACAGGAGACTTCAGAATTACTAAAACCATGTGATCTGATATTTTGTCAAATAATATTTATTAACCCTAATCAAGCCAACATCAACTCACGCTCAACAGCACTCTCTGTTGTATCAGATCCAACTTTGAGCTCAAGTCAGCACCTTATTTAAATTGTTTTATGTTATTTTCCCCTAAGCTCCTGCCATCTAGTGGCTGCTCTTTGAAGAGTGGAGATTAGAAATTTTCTGGAAAATTAATTTGGACCAGACTACTGAAATTCCAACGTTAGTGGGTCCCTGTCACCACGGCATGGCACGTCCTCAGGTTACAGATAGAGGAACGGCCTCTGATAAGGAGGGTAGCTGCGAATAAATTAAATAAGCAGTCGCGGACAGCCGACAGGGGGTGGTCCTCCAGCGTGGGGGTTCGGCGAGGTGCTAACAACCCTTCCCTGTAAAAATTAATGTTCAGAAACACTCACAGACAGGATGATTCCTCTGGAGACAAAAAAATCCGGAGGTAAACTACTCCGCCACTCGGATCTCCGGGGGAGAATGTTTCTAGGGGAAACATCGCACAGCACACAAAGAGGATTCACAAAAATAATTTAGACTGCAAAAATAAAATACAGAACTCACCTCTCCAAAGCCAAAGTCATATCAAAAGTCATCATATTGCCCGTGTCCACATGGAATATGTACAACATTCTGCCCAGTCTCACTTCACTCCTAAAGGAGGACCTGCTACAAGCTAGGACCCTGCTTGTTGCACTTCATATGTAATGTCTGTCTCCGTCTGCTCTATGCAGCGGTATGTCTGCAACAGTAACATTAAATGTGCCACATTTCTGATTTAAATCAACTCAAATAACAATCTGTTGATTGTCAACATAAACTACACACAATCCACAGTGGAAACATTCTTTGCTAACTTGCATAACTCAGTCCTTGAATTCATAAACTACAGACAGAAATCAGAGTTTAGACTGGGTGCAGCCTAATCTCCACTCAGTCTAAACTTTGGCATTAGATTACAGATCCCACTTGTTCCTGTTTTCCCATGACAGCCCCAATTTATTGGTTTCAGAAGAGCTCCGTCCCGATGTCCTGTAAAATTAGGTTTGGGAAGCCATGTCCCAGGTTTTCCAAATCATAAGAATGCAACATTTCTGACAATACCTACAAATATTTTGACCTTCTCATAGTGGAAGAAAACATCTGCATAAGTAGGACATCCATCAACCAGACTAAAAGGAACGAATAAGACAGGGAGAAGACGTTATTTAGATTAGTAATTACAGAGCTTGAGTTGATGGTGTGAAAGATGTGGAACAGATATTTAAAGAACAATAAGTAAGTAATTTGAGCGTCTGAGTTCGGGGAGTGCTATTATTGTTGTTGTTGTTGTTGTTGTTGTTGCTGCTGTTGTTGTTCCTGTATGTCATTGTTTTTAAAAAAAACGGTCTTACTGTAGTAATATTAATACTTTATGGAGTTTTTCCATTTATGGGTTAAAATTTCATCCCCTGTACCCCTCCCCATCACCTAAATAGTGTTGAATCCCAGCTTTTAGTTTTTAGAAAATGGGATCCCTACACCAGGAGGCAATTTTGCTTTCCAGTTCCTGCTGGCAAGCAAAACTCGCACCATTGGTCAGTTTCCACACGACATTATGAGCATAAACAAGACAGGAAGTGTACACACAATGCTACACTGCAGTGTATTCAGATCTTTGAATGCATTTTTGACTTGATCATCCATCATGCGGAATGCAGGGTTCATCTGGTGTAAAACAACAACAAGTATTAACATCATCATTATATGCACATTCATCTAAATCATCTGGCATGCAAATCGAAAGTTATTTACTGAACATTTGTAACAGTCTCGACAAGAAAAATGTATTTCGTATGAATTGCATGATATGATTCTCTCTGCAACTTTACTCTGAATCTTGTTTTCATCCAGGAAGAATTCAGAGAGATATTATCATAAATACACTTAGGTCTCCAAGTAAAGTGCCCAATATTTTTGTCCTATTTTAACCAAACTTGAATTTTCTAGACAGTCCCCAATATCAAATTATAGGAATATCCAACCAGTGGCAGCCGAATTGTTTCATGCGGATACCTGGACAGGCACAACGAAGGTAACAGTCACCCATCATCATCATCATCATCATCATCTTTATTCCTTTCTATAAATCCAATCACAGATACTTTATCATGAGGATGTGGAAATGGTCACATAGCAAGCATTCCATAAATAAAATTAAACACAACATAGTTAAATTTAAATATCAAGTAATACAAAAGCAGCAACAGTCATCACTATTTATCTAGATACATTGACTTTTCCTAATCCTTGTCATAGGAATTATGAATTGTGGAGACAAATCAATAAAACTACCCAGACCTAAAAAACAAACACAAAACATGCGTGATTATCTACTATAGTAAAAGAATTCCTCCTAGGTATAAAATGAATTAGAGTTAATAAATCTTTTTAGGGCAAGACAAAAACCTTCCAAATCATTCAATAATTTTTTTTTTTTTTTTTTGCTGGGAGGTGATTGAAAAAACTTTATTCCAGAACAATAAGCCCCCTTCTGAAATTTAGACAAATTGGACCTGGGTGGATGAAGATTGGTGTTGTATCTAGCATTAAAGTGTAGAATCTCCATATTTCTTGTGTACAGGTGTTTGTTATTCACTATGTATAATGACACAGTGTAAATGTATTTTGAACATAAAGGTAGTGTTTTCATCTCTTTAAATAGACTTCTGCAAGAATTCCTAATTATTGAATTTGTTATGATCATGATAATTTTTTTTTAATTCTGAATATTTAATGGTGGGTGGCAAATTGCCTCAAAAAATTATACTGTATGTTATAATGGAATGTATGTAAGAAAAATGTACCATTCTCAAAGTTTCTTGGGGCAATATGGATTTAAATGATCTAATCACAAAACAAGCAGAATTCAACTTCAACATTATTCGATCAATATGGTATTTCTAGGACAAAGTATCATTTATGATTAACCCCAAAAACTTTGTGTAAGTGGTGTCAGAGATGTGATGATTAGATTATTATAGCAAATATTAATGTTGTTATCATTAAAATTTCTTGTTCTGAATTCTAAGCCATGAGTTTTACTGAAGTTTAAAGATAATAGGTTAGTTTGAAACCATCTCTTTATATCCAAAAATATTTCAGTCATTACTATTTTAAGATCTGCATCATTAGAACTGGTTACTATTTTATTTGTATCGTCCGCAAACAAGACGATATACCATCCTTAGTTGCTATTTTGGGCAAATCATTGATATACAGAAGAAGCAGTAAAGGGCCACAAATTGAGCCTTTTGGAATCCTACTTTTAACCTCTTACCAGTTGCGGTAACAGGCATTATCATGCGGAATTGTGTTATCAATAATTACTCTTTGCAATCTTTGCAACCTAGCATTGAGATATGCTGCTCTTCACAGCTTTGCAAAAGTGTAAACCAGGAAGCTACAACACGATGCTGGATGACATGTAAAATGCAGTATGGGTTAGAATCTTAAAAAATAGCATACTTTACATCATGACACACACTGTGTGCCAATTTAAATTCTTATTTCCGAAAATCATGTTGTTCACGGGATGATTGCAAGAAATACGGCAGTCAATGAAACCTACGAAATACTCTGACAAACTAAACACAACATTTCGCCACACATGTGATTTGTAAGCCAGGTAATTCGGGCAAAAATACACATGTCTTATCTGCAGATGAAGGTAGGAACAGAGTAAATATATTGGTTACTGTTATCTATATACCCTGAACCTATATCACATCCTGTTATTTATTCTCATTCCGTGGATCCTTACAGGATTACAAAATTCAATTGGGTATGGAAATAGTCAATACTGTACATAAAAGTAACAAAAATATTTGCTTAAGAAGTCAAGAAGTGAAGTCAGTACAAAAGTGAACAACAATTTTATTTACTAGGCCTACTATGATGTGTGTGGATTTAACATTATATAAATTATTTTAATACAACAAATAACATAAAAATGCCAATTAATAATTAATACAGTACTTACTGTAAAAAAAAATAATTTACTACACCACTGCATAACAGATAAAGATTGATACATTCATGCAGTTATGTTACATACAAACAAGATCTAAAATACAAATACAAAAACTAAATGTGTAGTTAAAGAATAAAATAAACAAAAATGCATGTGTGTGTGTGTGTGTGTGTGTTTGTGTGTGTGTGTATAGTGCCAAACTTTCAAAAACTAAATTAGATAATATATAAATAATTTTTTTTTAAGTTCAAATTTTCATCTAAAGAATAAAAGGAATTTTCATACAAAAATTTCTGTAAATTCAATTTAAATTTATGTATACTGTATCCACAAACAAGTACCGTTTCCATTCCGCGTATGTTGGTACAACAAACAGTAGTAAATGTGTGCAGAAAATGAATCAGAACATAATTCATTTTCACTATAGGCACTTAAATTATTTCAATTAGGAAAGTTCTAGCAAAGTGGTCAAATCAGGATGCAAAACTCAGAACGCACTTCAGTCTTACATTACAGGTACTGCTCCCCTCTTTTTAATTTTAAAATTATTTCACAATCTTCAGGTTCATACCCTGTCGTTGCACTACAAGTTACAGTATTGTCATTGAACCCAGAATTCACTTAACACAGTTTTCCTGGGAATGAATCAACCATATTATCCAGCAGTCGCCTGTACTAATTTCTTATATACTGAGCCAAATTTGAGGAATTTCATTTAAACACATCTTAATTCATGGGACTGCCACATTCTATGACAGTGTTACACAGTACTTCTCCCATGAGTTACCATGGTGCACGTTAATTCATTAATGTTAAGAAATCCAAAGATTCTTCATGATGATGGTAAAAGCCTGCCAACAGACCATCTCAAAGACAGCTGATATCCCCATACCCTAGTTCCTTTAGAACCCTTCTAGTATTATCCATGCTTTATATCTTGCTTTTCCACATGTTATAATTTAATTTTAATAATACTTAAGATTTATGCAATGCCACTAATATGTATAAATACTTAACCATTTATATTGGACAGCCTGTAGAGAATGCTGTACATTTCAATACCTGTAGCTCCCTGAGGACAGCTGTAGTTTGCAGCAGAAACATGTACCAGCATTAAAACCAAATTAGTTGGGAATGAACTTGTGTATAAGACAACTGCATGAAGAACGTACAATATTAAAATTAAAAAATACTACCCTAGTATTTACCTGCAGAGGGTGAGGAGAAAACAATTCAAGTCAGGACTCTCAGTAAATTGGCCAACATTCAAACTACGTACCTTCTGAACACAAATCTGTACCTTACAACAAAAACACCAACCTGCTTCGTAGGAATCATTCACTAATAAATCACTGCAATGTCAACAAACATTCCTCTCAGAATCAGTCCTACTTTCATTGTAATTCAAGGACATCAGCCAATGACCATGACCACATGTGTTTTTTTTCATACCAAAATATTTTTCTTTATGCTGACAATTTTATACTGCAACACTACAAACTACTGTCATATTTGGTACTTTGTATGATCCCTGTCTAGTCAAAAGTGTTGGCTGTGCATGCAAGTTTAAACTTGGAAAACTTCCAATTACATCACACTAGTTACGCTATATGCTCAAATTTCCCTGTGCAGTCCAAAATCATGCTCTGTAACACTTTCACCACTCCTGAAGACAAAATTGTTAGCTTTGGGTAGCAAATATTAAGAGAGCTGTCTGAATTTGGACATCAATGCAGCACCTGAATATTACACAGAATACTTATTACTTTTTTACATTCATTTCTCACATTTCTCTTTGCTGTAGAATCTGTATAAACAAAAATGTTATTACAACGTCAGCCTGCATATGTGGTGGATATATATAGAGCCCCTACACTGTAAAAACTGGCTAACTACCACTTTGACCTAAAATGAATTATCTGCAGCGAATCATACACCTAATGGTCCTCTATGATATGTAAAAAGATGACAACTCCATCTTCGAGACTAACCAAGAAGGGTGGGAGATATCATACTTCTCAAAGCATCTGTAATAGGTAAAACAGAGCCATTTTCTCGCTTCTCCTGTAAACTTTATGCTTTGCAGGTTGTCCCTTGTTTACAAAATAGGGATGATATGATTAATAAAGACTGCACGATACTATTCCACCCATAACATTAACCACTTTACAGTTCTTTCACTCAGCCTCTATACCAGTACAAACCTACAAAGGATCTATTATATTTCATTCAGTGAAATTTCTAAACACACATAAGGATAGCCATCTCCATAAATTAACAAAGAACCTAGACACTAAATTACAAAAACAACAGGTAACACAGAGATATCTGTCTAAATGACATCACACATTGCTCTACACTAGGAGTGTTTCATATGATGGCAGGTAGCAGAGCAATCATTGACATTCCAACCTGCTGTGAGTGAAGGTCCATTCATTTTAGTTCAATGTAGTACACTGAATGTTAAGTCTATTTCTCCACCATGCATGCCATGAAGGTACCAGTCCACACAATACAGTCGTGTTTCATGATCTATGCTATATTTTGTTAACTACTGCTGTCATACATGGATGCATGTGCAGCCGTTTCACTGCATTTCTTACTCATGATGCACACGCATGCATGCATGGACACACACATTTGCTGCGCAAGTTGAGCTAATGATATTCTTGGAAATTTCTACAGTCTAACACCAATTTTTTCTAGGTTTTCCTCAGTGCCTCTTCTGAATATTTCTTACTATCTAGAATGGAACCTGTCGAACAAAACCTTTTCATATATTTGTATGCTGTTGTCCTATTTTGGAAAGGCACAACAAGACACTTTCTTTTTAAAATGTGTAACAATACTTCTTGTAGCAACTACATTTATCATTTGTTTTAGTGATCCCGTTACAGGCCCGGTGTGGCCCAGAGGGTGGGTAGAGGTATAGCTCTACTCTTCCTTGACCGATTTATCATTTGTACCCCACATAAATGTAAATAGTGACTACACACACCTGACAACCTCTCTGACATGCAGCATTGGAGCAAGCTGGTGATTGGGTTGGTGGGTAACATTAGGGATTGAACAGAATGTGACCAGCAACTACCCAAGAGTCCATCATGGCCACCATAAAATTCACACACTACTCTTCAACCTCTTTCATCAATTTTTTTAGTCTCAGAATAAATCAAACATTAGATTCATCTATGGGATAGTGTCATTTGGTTGTGCTACACTGCAGTATTTGCTTAATATCAACTGTTTCTTCAGCTTTGGCACCTACCTTATGGAGAACAGTCTCCCTCAACCTTTAATGTAACCACTGCAACCTGCATGTGACATCACTGGTAACCATAGCAAGTGGGGTATAACTCATTCACTATCACATGGGTATATTATGTAAGACAAAGTCCCCATAGAACTAGACCAATTACGTCAGTTATAGAATCACTGCTCCCACAATACCAGAAAACTAGCCAAAAAACTGTTGCCATAGATGAAGTAGCAGTAGTATAATCTTAAGGTGTGACATTCTCATTGTGTTCCATAATACACAATAACAAGGATGTAATCTGTCGATACACAACTTTTATTGTAGCAACTCTGAAACACCTACATGTTTCAGCTGCGTAAAGCAGCTATCATCAGTCCATATGTATCAGAAAATATAAAAAGAAAATTATATACCTGCAGTCGTGTGACATTCACACATACATTAGGCAAGGATGAGATCTCAGCCATACATTTTATAACCATATATGTGGCGACAGCTATGTAATTTTCTTTTTACATTTCCTGATATATATGGACTGATGACGGTTGCTTCACGTATGTAGCCAAAACATGCAGCTACTTTGGATCTGCTAAAAGAAAAGTTGTGTTGTAACAGATTACATCCTTATTATTCACCAGAAGTATAGACTTTGCAACCACTTCTTTCATGATATTTGTATGTTTATTACACGTGCACTCATCCATGTGTGTTTATGTAGCACTGCTTCATCAAACTTTTATGGTTACTGTCTGAACTTCACCGATTTTTAGTACACAAGTATCCTATCCACTGGCACGTACGTCGGTAAATTACAGAAAAAATGTACATATATGCATGTGAAACACATCTATTCTGCACAGTAGTTGCATGATTAGGGAGGAGACTACAAAATTTGATACAAAGGGCTAATATGCAGAAACAGTATTAAAAAAAAAACAGAAGACAGAAAGGAGACAAGGTAATATAAAAAGTGAAATGGACATGACAGGTTGAATAGACCAAGGTAATCAATAGGTACCAATTATTTACGATGTAACATTGTGTTCTCTGTGAAATATGTACCCTTTCAAAATACAAATGCAAAAATTTCATCCCCACTCATCTCAAAGAGTCAAATCCCTGATATAAAAATTTTTGAAGTATATAACTATTATGTAGTATTTTCACACATGAAGCATTATCAGAGACCCAAACTCCCTAAGCTTACAATTACAGATTTAATGTGTTGTGAGTAATGACCCCTTACCAAGTGAGCTGTAGTGCCACATCCTCGAAACACCTTGCAGTCTCATCGTCAGTGCAAACTAACTACCCCATAGCCCTCTAGATTAACACCATAAGTATAATCAAGAGCTATACAATAATCATTTCACACTGGAGAAAGCAAGATCACCAAAAAATCAAAAACATAGCCCACTTGGTGACCACCAAAAAAGGATAAACATCAGCATCAAATGTTGTAAAAGTCTTAAATCATCTACAAGCACAAAATTATCAGTATCACTAAATTATCTGACGCGTGAATGATCTCACAAATTCCAAATGGCCTCACTGCCTTCACGCACGAAAGCCTTTCGTTGAATACTTTTTTTTAAATAAGCAGCCAAATACAAAGATTCTGTATTTCCAACCCAAATTCAGTTGCCATAACATAAAACCAACACGTACGTTCTGACGTTAAATTCAATAATTCCCTTCAGAAAACAATGAACAAAATAAATTACATTATGCGTAGCAAATTCTTTGATAATCCTATTAGTGGTACACCTATATAGGGGTAAAAAAAAAAGGTGCAATAAAACGCATCTGATTATATATATTTCAAATTCTACGTTTTCACACTGTACGTCCCAGTTACAGTTCGAAGCACACAAACGACATAAAATTGCTCATTATGACACAACCTTTGTAAGCAACAAACAAAACAATATTTAATATAGCCAGCATACATCGGACGCGATTAATTAATCCCTGCAGACAACACGAAATTCCAAACAATACCCCAATCCGCTGAATAAGATTACAAAAATGATTACTATAGCATTTACTGCGCTGTTTGGAACTGATAAAACAAAACAAATACATTCACGAACAAAGACGAACTCTGTACCGTCCTGCTTATCTTCAAAATAATCATTTGTACTTAAAAGATAAAAGGTTTTTATTTTCATGGAACCATTTGTGGCTAAACAAGAGAAATGGCAAACTGGTCGATAGACGTTTACATACCCTTTCCCAATATTCTTAGCAGACGTCGTCCCATTGTACTAGCTGCCATTAGTGGCAGCACCACAGCTGTTTACCGCTAGGAATGATGGGAACTCGGTAACATAAAGGAAATATACTACACTTTCCGGCACTATTTAATTGTGACTTTCAAAGATGTGTTTCATTTTAAACTTATATTTCAAGAATATGGTGCATGTACGTGAATTTATCGTATCTGTACATCACTCTTCGAACAAACTATGTAGTCTGTTTTCTATCAGTATTCAGTATGTAAATAAAACTATTTCTAGCATTCAGAAAGTGTGTTGTCTTTACATTAATAAACCGGAAACAGCTGAAGGCCTTCACTCCCGCGAATCCTGCGATCATATCCTAAATGCGTGAAGTGTGAAACAAGGTCATAGTTCGACACGTTATGAAAATACGGCTTTAATTAAAATGCCATTCTGACGCACCAGTTCTTTTACTGCTAGTAAGCACAGCAGCTATCCATCTAAAATATAATACTTTTGTTGTGTCAGTTTCATCATCTACGTACTGCGCCTGTGCAAGAAAGAATTGCACCGAATCTTTGCTTTTACTCGGTACAAGCAGACAAGCCTTAACATTGCGTGCAATTACATAAGTGTATGGCTTTAATGCACTCATAAGTCAGTCACTCCATTACTACCAACATGTAGAATCAAATGATTCGTAACAGCACCGATCACCTTACCTGCCTCTGTACCGCAGTCGACCAGCCGCATTCTAACCACAATAGACTAGTGTTCAGTTCAGACTTGGAAGGCATTTAAAGGAATGCGGTCAGGATGGGGTGGGTATTTGCCTGGCGAGGGTATATGACTCAGCAACTACTACTAAGATTATACTACTATTACTACTACTACTACCACTACTTGCGCAAGAGCATTGCTCACATTAGGGTGCCGGCTCCTAATGTTCTAGCGGTCGATGTATTTGGAACTGTTATTTTTCACTGACATTTCGTGCCATAAAACAGGCACTACTCTGCTCCTCCCTTTCCCTTCGTCTTTCACCACCGCCTAACCCAACAAGTTTCAAGATAAGGGAACTGAACTGTGCATGAATGTATTCACGAATGCCCGATGCAACAAACGTGTCTTGTCAGAACCGCATCCACAATTTCAATACAAGAAGAAAGCGTGCAAAGCCAAAGCGTCGGTTTATCATGACGTTAATAACTGGTGCCAAAACTGGACGTTGATACGACTGCAATGAAATAAATGAATCCCACATAGAACTCGTGTACCTTCTTTCCTAATGCAAACCTCCAGTTTTGTAAATCTCATTGTCTCATTGCTTATTTAATAACATTGTCACATCAATTCACAAACAGTTTAATGGTAGGATTACTGGTGGACAACACATTACCACATACGGAAGAAAGCAATTGTCGCTGCTGTACGAGCCCCGGCATTGGCCTGAATGGACTGAGTGAAAACATTCTGGATAGTAGCTTCTCTGATGTATTCCAACGGGACATGTCCCAAATAGGCCCATACAAGCATTAAGAGATTGAGCCACTTTACTCGGTTAACGTCTTCCGCAAAAAAGAGCCATGTAAATCCATCTGTATTATTGTATCTTATATGCCGTATTATATATAAGATAAAGTTTTGTTTAGGCTGTGATTCTGCATCCTTCTTCTCTTAGATATGTATATTTAATACACAACAGGGATGTCTTGTCTAAAAATAAAATATAGGCATATGAAGTTCTTACCTGATACATCATGGGCATTTAAAATAAAGTCCCACGCTCCTATTGTCCTTGTGTATACATTTTAGTTAAGATGAACGGAGACATTGGCGTCCGTTCTTTGTTATTTGAAGTTTTCCTGCTATATTTCTTCATGAGAATTTGATCACTCCTAAGTCCTGAATCACGCATTTATCAACATTGCGCGCATCCATTCTTCACACGAAAGGTCATTACAGAATGAAATAATTTAAAATTGGTTTCATTCATCACATTACTGCTGTCTTAGAGACCGGTACAACAAAAAACAAAACTCACTTTTTTCTTCAGCTGTCACTTGGAAGGGAGATAAAATGTGCACTATTTTCGCGTCAAAAACCGTTCCCTCACTTTTCAGCTGGGGAATGATGGCAGTGTTTAAAAACATTAGATGTGAATGAGTTTTACAAGAATGTACAATAGCAGTATACGACGGTACTTATCTCCCATTCCGGGCACTTGGACTGCAACACCAATAACCTGCAGTGAAAACAGTCACATTCTTATAATTCTTAGCACGAATATTCAGTACAGAACAGTATTGTTATAATATCGTTCCCATTTTCCTTCAATTTTTTAAATGGAGATTTACATCCAAATATTATTACGTCTATCGTTCCATTCACAGAAACTCAATAGCACGTGAAAACGACACAATAAATACGAAACACAAAATCTCAATAATGCACAGATCATGATTTGTGGTTTTCACCGAGTGATTGTTGAAGAACTTGGTCTTCTGGGTTGTTGTGCCGTCTGGTTTGGGTAATTTATTTCCAACGTTTTGAAGAAACCTGCTGCCTTCCTGTTCAGGGTTGAGTCAATTCACTTACTCATAGCGCTGAAGATAAACGAGGTACATTCCTTCGAAACGCCGGCAACAAATTACCCATCCACACGGTGCAGCAACCCAGAAGACCTGGTTCCTCAATAAGAAAACCCTGAAGGGTCGAAACGCGTAGCGCATTACAGAAACAGTTTTGATGTTGTTGTGAAAAGTAGTTGTGCCGACCACATTTTCTCTACTATTTAGTTCATGAAACACAGTGGGATGTCTTCTTTCAATATTATACCGGCAATTATTGTGCACAATATAGCCAGATGGACAAGTCATTCAAAGAAAGCACGTCGTTTGTCAGTGAAACTATTATACTTACTCCAGATCCATTCAGTCTTTCTCTTAACGTGAAACTCTCAGTACTGCAAAGCGGGGACTTGCATCGGTTACTGATGTCCGCTCCAAGACGCGCAGATCGGCGTTATGAGGGACCTGGGGAACTGGGTAGTGCAAAGCGGGCGGAATCATCGTTCTCTATGCAGCAATGCACCTACTAGCGGGTTCCGCGTTCAGCTGGGCACTGTTTAACCCTTTAAACGCCGAGTTAAATCCCATCTGCCATTTGGTGGAATTACTAGGAGCTCACCATATTCTCCACGTTAGCAGGATGAGGGTTAATACACGCTATAAATACGTCTAAACACTTGACATCACTTATTCTGGCGCCATGGCTGGAATATTTATCTTGAGCGGCAAAAAGAAGCTGGAGCATGTCCTTGATGAGAAAACTTGGTAGATAAGGGATGCCATGACATAATCAGGAAGGCAGGTGGGTGGTTAATATCTGCAGGGAAGAAATTTGTACCGCAGAATAGCTGGAACTCAGGAGCGAAAAATCAACAAATGATTTAGGTAATTCGAAAATTAATGTTACGGGGGGAGGGCATCTGACGGGTTTGGCGTCCTTGCTGAAGATCTTTATTCGTTTGTACTTACCGAGGATTGTTGCTCCTGGCGGGAGAAACGCCCACATGGAACATAGTCTTTTGAACAGGGTGAGTGAGGGGGTGAAATTTGGTTGGATAAATGTCTGGGGATTCAGCCAAGACATGCTGTGGTCGTTATGGTTGTAGGCCAGTGTGGTTGTGGGTGAGATAATGTCGGCGTAAGGTCTCGTTATCCCACTTCAGTCACACCCTGGCATTTACCTTCCAATTGAGGAAAAGCCATTCAGAAGCGACGCTCTTCGTCCGTCTCTTTCATCTTGTAAGCAGTGCATACGATATTTACAACGCAAGCACAGTTTCAAGATTCAAGTGCACAAGACTTTGCACAGTGACGGCCACGACAAAACTGAGCAGATAATGGCAGCCGACTCACGCATTCACGATTGATACACTCTGGATATCAGTTAAGTGCGACTTCGATAATGTCACTTTTTCTATAGTTACCAGGCCTACTGCCTACATGAGATTTCGAGAGTGTCGTTTCTGGCTCCTCAGATATTTTGTGCTACACTGTGGTTGAAATATATTATTTTTTGCCCAAATGTTAACTGATGAGGATCCTTGAAGGAATAATTGAACCGGAATCTCAAAATAATGCAAATAACGTTAACTTTCGAGTGGTAGATTGTTAGGTCATGACAATAATTTGATGAAATGACAAGCTACAAGTTGGACGGCCGTCATTCGATTTCAGAAAAGGGCAAGGATTTTTCTTCATCCTACATTCAGAATGACTGTGGAGACCATTTTGTCCCACATATCAGTCGCTTGAGGAAAGGATGGGCGAAGGGTAAAGCTGACCACCCCCTCTTTCTTCACCACGGGTTTGACCTCCCTTCTTCAAATCACATTACAAAAATAAGTTAAGAATTACGGCACGTTGTCCTTAAAAAAACACAAACTATTCATGTCTAATAACATTGGTATCATGATAGATTCTGCTACAGGCGATTCACATTTTTGTGTTGCTGCGTGTACGTTACCCACGCCCTCCCACACAGCAAAATCATGCTATCTGCAGTGACGTGGTAAACGTCACCGAGGACTGAATTAATATCATTCTGAATCGGACGACGTCATATGCCCCTAATTCTGTGACACTTTCTACTTTATTACGCTATCCTAACAAATTTTAAACACTACACAACTACAAATCACCACCTACAAGAAGAGATAAGACGGTCAGGCAGTTTGGCAATGGCCATTTTGATCCTACGAAATAATCTTGAGACGCTGTAATGGCAATTGTGGTAATAAAGCTATAATAATAGGAGTAATAGTAATAGTAGTATTACACTAGTAGTAGATGTAGTAGCCATGGTAGTAGTAGTAGCAGCAGCAGCAGTAGCAGTAACATTTCTACGATTATGCAGACCATATTACTCGGTAGCTACGGCTTCTTCCTGCCGGATGATTAATGGAAAGTCCTTTCTCAGTGTGTAAACATAATCTGTAGGAACTGCATTCAGATGTTTGAATGTACATTTGCACTAACGATGTCACCTAGGAAGAATGTTAATGATACAGCAGCAGGAATAGAAATATTGTATTTGTTTGTAAATTAACTAAGGAACGCAATAATTTTTTTTTTCTATTAGGCTTAAACCTTTCCCCAGTCACAAGTCTTTTTTTGTACGCCCATAACCGAATAAGGGATCGCTGAGACATTACTGGAAACAATACACAGCATACTTGGCACGGCTGAAAATAAATCAAAAGCTTTTCTCAAAATCACAACAACTGTGTTCATTACATCAAAATCGACAGAATCGATAATCAAGAATCGATAGCCTGCATATTACAGTAACCGATTTCACAGTCCACAATGCTTTCAAAAAATATTTCCGTCCTGTGATGTTGGTAATGTTGAAAGCGTACCAGACAAACTACGCATACAGAATCAAATAAGACATGGTGGCTGTTATGGAAAAAAAAAGAGTCCCATAAACAATTCCAAGTTGAATATTATTGTCCCAATAGCTCACATTTGAAAAAAAAAAGAGAACATTTTATTGAACAAATTCATATCTCTTTCACAGATCATTGTAAATTCAATCACCCGGAACAAAAGTACGTGCTAATCAAACTTAACAACCAAACAGCACTGGAGGAAGGAATAACAGCTAAGGCAGAACTTTCATTTTTCTCACTGTCTAAGACAAGACTGTGGAGAATAAATAAAACAGTCCGACAAACAGTGACCTGGGTCACCGTAGGGGTGAACACAACTTTTATTCAATAGGAGCAGGTTTCCTTTAAAATGCCCATTCTTGCTTAAATATAAAAGAAATCAGAACATTAACATCAATAAATCTTCTTCAGTACTGAAGATATTACAGCCCTGTGAATTCTGAAACACAAGCTGTGAATTGTAGCGTTCATAGTTTTTGTGCTCTGAGGAGAGAACTGAAATTGTAAATGGAAGATTCCCTGGAATTCGTATAAGTACAATAATAATAATAATAATAATAATAATAATAACAGGAAAAGAATATGAATTAAACTACAGTCTGGTGGTGAAGTCTGGTGAGAATGAATGTGGAAAGTGCAAACAGGATAATAGTGGAGACGTAACACTTAATGAATAATAGTTAAAACATTTTTCCTGTCAGGTTCTCAGCAACAGTCCTACCAAACTAACCTAAACCTGTAACCTCATATAAAACTAACAGTTCTCTCACTATAAACGTATTCTGCAAGAGTCATCTGGCAAGTATGAAAAACTGAAGACTAATACCAATGTATTCTGTCTTGAAAAATATGCTGTGCAGATTACAAAAAGGAAGCAAGCAGGAAAACCAACTGCTTCAAAAATAAGGGTTTCATTGCAATAATTTATGCCCTAAGCAAAACACAACGAGCGAATAACAGACTAAATGTTTAGAAAATATTTTGATATTTTGATTTAGCAAGTAGAAAAAGATGGAGTTTCACATTATTATTATTACTTTTTGAAAATGGGTTCAACTTATCTACATTCTAAATGTTCAAAGATTCATGACTTCATAAACAATTTATGAAAAAGGCACGCAATGTTTCCCTCTCCAATAAAGATAGAATAACAACAATACACGATCGCTGAAACAGAGACTCGTTTGATATGCTTTATACAGTTGAATATCTCAAAAATCTAACTCGTGAAGAAGTTTTTCTTACGTACATGTTTCCACGGCAAGTGGAACAAGGATATTTACAAGTCATATTTTTAAAGAGTATAAACGAACTACACAATAATTATCTCACTCCACACGTTCTTATAAAAAAGTAGAATAAAAACATGTGGATAATCTTCAGATGTAGGAAGAGAGACACTGATCTTTCCCGTAGCTTCAAAATCTTACCTAAATCTAGGCAAAGTACAAAAAAAAAAAATACTAAATCAACAAAGGTCTCCCGATTTCTTCGTCTCGCAGGAGATTTTCCATCTCGTTTGATCCCATCAATTCTTTCACTGGCAAGCGGACAGCCCACAACTTAGGGGCGAAACTCTCTCATTGTGTGTTATACAAAAAACTGGTACATTGGTGTATTATACATAACTTTGTAATATATCACGAGTCTGAGTTTGATTTACTTGCTTCATGCTTCGTTTCGAGAAGGAGAAGAATAAGGACACAACTGAAGAAATGAACTCAATTCGTGTAAAAGTCATACGCCGCGCGGCAGTTGACGCCAATGTAGTACTTATCTTTACTGGGTCTCCACATCGTCAGGTGATTTTGCTGGTTCGGAACAGTGGTTAGAAGGAAAAGAGGGTAGGAACCCCACTTTCACTAGCCCTAACCAGCACAGTCCAGTGCAAGCAGGAACAGTCGGTACTACGTTAAGAGCTTGAAGAACATGATGGCGAGGGAGATGTTGATGAAGAGAACAAGCATCACCAACTGTTGCCTCGAGAACCAGTCCTGCCAACAGAAAAACATTACTAGTTTCAGTTATTCCTTTTGCTGTTACTAATGGGACACCTAATCAAGAAATGCCGACAGTTTCTGTTCTGAAGTACTTCAGAATTTGTTACTGAAAATAAAAATAAACTGTGCTACCATCTCTTACAAATTAAACACAACAATATTCGTGATTTTTCAAGAATAAAACGGTACCCGCACAAGTACAGGAACAAAATTTAAAATTGTTTTCTACATTAAAATTAGCACCAACATGGTTAGGAAGGAAAACATTGGGTGAGACTCATCTCGGAAATTAGCCTTTCACATTTATACTTTCCGAAGGTAAAGTTACTCCAGCACCACACCATAAACATGTGTAAGTTGGCATTATTAACCTTGTCATAAAGCTAGTATGAGAAACGCAAACGCTCCGGCCATATTACTCTGTTGATAGAGCCGTTCTGGGCATTAGAGTACCTCCAACTTATCTGCTCTTCATTTATCGGTCTTTTACAAGATGAAAGACGGTACAATTCCTAAAGTGCGCCACGAAACTCTCCTACTGCATCCCCTCCCATTTACAATACGCCCACGCAATCACAACATCTGTACTTGTCATAATGGTGTTCTGCAACACAGCCCCGCGCCCTCCCAGTGCAACAGCCTTGCAGAGTGTTAAACCGTCTGTGTGTCAGCTGCACTGGTTACCTAACGTCTGACAAACGGAAGATACGACTCAGCAGGAAGCTGTCGTGACATGTTGAAAGGTGCGGTGTCTCTATTTTGTCTCGAAAGAAAAAAAAAACGTGAGTAACCTGAGAACTGCCGCATCACGACGTTACGTCCTCAGGCGAATTGACATGCATTTCAAGAGCTAATTATCTCCACTGTGCAGTGTCCTTGAGACAGCGATACTCGCCTAGATGGTTGGGAAAGACATTGCTGTCTCTGTAACCCGAAATTTAATGACCGTATTTCAAACATTAACTTTCCTGGTAACGACAAAATAAATATTTTCTTTGCTGCTACGTCCAACGGGTCTGGAACACACGCAGTCTCGTTTCCAATGGAGGCTGGTGACTCCACTACAAATAAGACAGAAAGCGAACGTTACCACTCATCTTGATCTAGCACCGACTTTAACAGATACGATGAGTTGCACCTCCAGTTCTACATATATATTTCAGGGCGTGAGGCTTAAGCACAAAGACGACTAACAATTTACGGTAACATAGGTGAAGTTCCCCATTCAGCAACGATGACCGACCATCAGTTTCTTCGAGACCTAGTACTAGGAAACAGCATATCTTACGTAGCTGGAAGGTATCCCAGTAGTGAGTCTGGGAATGAGCAATCCGTAGCAATTGTTTATTTCTCAAGGCTTTGACAATGTTTTGTAAAGCAAATGGCGTGAATCGTATATTTGTATATTATAGGGAGCTATAACTTATTAATTACTCTTCGTGTTCATGCACAAATTAATTTTAACACCAGTCTGCAAGACAGAAGGTTGGACTTTTCTAAACCATTTCATGCCGTCATGAATTTTCGCTTGGCAAACCGTGGTCATGTGATCATCCAGGGCATCTTTGCCCCTCATTTGGGTAAAGTCGTCCCACTGAAACATGGGCAAAGATATTCCACAGGAATTGGGATGACTTATTCAAAGGTCAAACTGTACTGTATTTTCATCGACGTGTCAGCTAAGGACACCAGAATTTCCTACCACTTCTTCTTACTTTCAACGGTATAAAAAGTAAGCCATAATATTAAGATGGAATGGCAGCAGGATCTAGAATGATTATGAATAAATCATCCTGCACGAACTCAAGCTTATTTATGACGACTGAAAGATCACACTGGTAAATGGACAACGTAAGATAAAATACTGTTGATATTAGATGGACCAGCATCTCATTGAAATCAAATGCATATGTTGGAATTCGCGAGAAACATCGACAAGTGCTTTTTTGTTCGCTCCTCACACTACCAAATGTCTACAACGCAATGACAGGAAATTTCAAGACCTTGAACGAGTACAGCCACATTGCTCGGAGCACAGCATTGTTCACTCTGCGATAAGTGGCTGTATAAAAGCTGCAGAGTTTCATTCAGACCCCGCTGGACGAGGACGTTACACACGTTCATAGAATCTTCAAAAACTTACGAAAATTAGAAAGAAGTGAGGGGTAACGTAGTGATAAAAACCCCAGACAATTTTATTTCATTACAATTTTGTTACTTCATTACATGTGGGGTATCTTTCACAACTCCGTGTGCCAAAAATGCCCCTTTGCATAACTTCGCAAGTTATATTACTATCAGTAAATGGGGCTAAATTTTCTGTAAAGGAATTGACTGTTACGTAGTAGAAACCCCACCACACACCCATTTCACAATCAAACATAAATCATGTTCCGATTTATATTTGTTAAAAACTGAACCGAACAAACAGTAGGACATCACGGTCCATTTTACCCTATACCTTCCCTTTTCATCTTTGTGTCTCGAGAAGTCTCTTGACTTGAGGTACTCAGAATGACGTTTGGAATGTATTCCCCATCTCTTACAGTCGTCCTATACGACTCCCCTACTAATCATTACTAATTTGATGACCCCGATCTTATCTGATGAATGCAACTGACTCAATTCCTCTCGTTTAATTTTTTCGACCTCCTACTACATCCACTTTCTTAGGGCCAAATATATTCCTCAAATTTTCATTTCCAAACAGCCTCAGTGCATGTTCTTTCTTCACATACCATTATGTCATGTTTTGTTTAGACCTTGCTAAAAAGTGTCCATTCCCAAAGTCCATTGGGACTTTTAATTGCAAGTTACCCTTGATACAGAGAAGTATTGCCCATAAGCTGTACGTTGACTCTTTATCAGAAACTAACATATTCGCAGTACATTTCATATCCGAAGGACGTCTCTTCCACGAATTCAGCAAGGTGAATAGCATGTCACTGGAATCATATCGTTGCCCGGAGCGGCCAGACAAACACAAAGCCTGTGGAACTTTCAAGGTTCCACTCCTCGTCAGAGAATGGCCGCTTCCCTTTCACACTGTAACATTTAAAACACAGTAGTCAAACTTGCTCATTTCAGTAAAGCTCAACGTGGCACTGTGTTCGGAGCTCACTGCTTACCAATTCGGAGTGGCTAGCTTCAGTATGTTGAATACCCGTTTCGTGTATTATTTTCAAAAATCACAAGACTAATTCACAATTATGAAGGTTTGTCTGGCCATCCGACCGTACTTCTAATCTGCAATAATTCAAAAGATTCTGGCCGAATTCAGTGCTCTGGGTTCCGCAGCACCGGGTCTGCCGAATTTAGCTAAGGTACTTTAGGTCCCACGTAACCCGAAATTTACACGAATCTGTAATTCGGCTGCTTTTTGTGTGAGGCACCTGTCACACAAAATATACTTAACAAAACACAATTTCATTATCAACTACACGTTCCGTCTAATTTCAGTTTTCTCGAGGTAATAATGCTGAAGAAGATCAGGCAAAATTATTATTGATTTTTATTGTTGCCTTATTTAATGACGCTGTGCCAGTCGCAGATGTCCAAAATCTACGATGTCCAGTAAGACGAACTGAGGTGTGTCATGTAATATTGGAATAGAATCAAACACAATGTATTTGAAAATAATAACGTGTGAGTAACATTGACTGAGGAGAGTCATAAAATCCTCAGTCAAGTTTTCTGGTAACATGAATTCAAAGCGAACATTTCATGAATGCAATATCAATTGCTAGCTTCATCGGAATAATTGAACCTTACAATAATACGAAATTTGGGAAGTATTATTATTTCAATTTCACTATGAACCTATTACTTGTGTATTATTGCACTTCCAAGATCTGCCAATCCTGGCGAATCTTAAAACTGACCTACTTATCGGTTATCGTGCCGCAGTTGTACCCTGCAAAGTGGTAAAACTTCAAATTTTCAGTAACGCTAATTTTCTCTCTGTTCTCAATGAAGCACCGCGCCATGAAGTGGAAGTACACCGCCGCACATTCTTAATCTCTGCACTAGACGGAGGGGTGTTGTTATCTCCACCCCAGGTCGTTTTACCCCCGGGGCAAAGGGTCTCCCAACCGACTGGTTGGATGGACTCCGGAGCCAGTCTGAACGTTTTAGAGAAGGGAAAAATCTCTTGGCCCTGCCTAGTCAAGCCTGTAGTCTAGTCACTGCACCGACTGAGTATGGATGATTAAATTGTGCTGCTATGGATCACACAGGCCACAACACACAGGTCATGTAACTAATGCCTACTCTTTGAAGGCATCAAGCTGTAAGCGCGATATTTAACAGTCTTTGAACAATTCGTCTTGTAATCCGTCATCCGAGTTAATCTGTCAATTCTTGTTCAAGATCCCATCTCAGTGTTTCGATATTACGAGTTTCCAAAAACTGATTCTTGATCTTCAACATTGTTGCTTTAGAATTTGAGGATTTAGTCGTAGTGTAAATAATATCCAACAGATTGCCTTAGACCGCTTTAGCAAAACAATAACGCTTTTAAGACTCAGTGTTCCAAAAAAATAATAATAAACCAGGATTTGTATTTGTAAATTTGTTGAGGTTCTTACGAGGCCTGAGTGCAAAATTCAAATCCGGTGTGCAATACGAGGGCAGCGTAATATTCTCCAATAATGGATGCAAGGAGCTGAGATATATTTACACAATTAAATTAAGCCAGTAAAAATGCAGAATTTGTAAATTATTAGTTATGTCAATTCGGATATGAGGAACATATTTCAAATTTCTGACGCACTGCGGACTACCTTGATTAGGATTATTTGTAGTTGCCCTCAATCTGTTGAAACGAACAGGTACCAAAACATTCAATTTGTTTCAAATATTTTACCTGCAGTCGTCATCAACTTTATATCTCATTCGATGATATGGCTGCTACGCAGACAATTCTTTTAATAATATTTTTTTACAGTAATTCCCATTTTGTCACTGTTGCACATTCTCTCATTCAACATGCAGGGCAAGGGCAGTGGGCCCACTAGAAACAGTACTTCGAAGAAATGTGCTCCTTCTCCAGCCCAAGAATAAACCAATGGGACAGTAAGAGGCGAAAATGAATCTTGGCAGGGTGTAACGTAGGCTTGGCTAAATGGACTGGACTGAGTATGGTCAAGATACGGTGTGAATGGACTGTGTATGATTGATATGTGGTGTGGAGTTAACTGGGTATAAGGATGATATGATGTGGAGTGGACTGAATATGAGCCAGACATGGTGTGGACTGGACTGAGTATGGTGTGAAATGGACCCAGCGTGATCAAGAAATGGTGTGGTGTGGACTGAGTGGGATCAAGAAATGGTGTGGTGTGGACTGAGTGCGATCAATACACAGTGTGGCTTGGACTGAGTGCAAGAGTACATGGTGTGGAGTGGACTGAGAGGGATCAAGAAATGGTGTGGCGTGGACTGAGTGGGATCAAGAAATGGTGTGGTGTGGACCGAGTGCGATCAATACACAGAGTGGCTTGGACCGAGTGCGAGAGTACATGGAGTGGAGTGGACTGAACTGGATCAAGGAATGGTGTGGCGTGGACTGAGTAGATCAAGAAATGGTGTGGTGTGGACTGGGTGCGATCAATACACAGTGTGGCTTGGACCGAGTGCGAGAGTACATGGAGTGGAGTGGACTGAATGGGATCAAGAAATGGTGTGGCGTGGACTGAGTAGATCAAGAAATGGTGTGAAGTGGACTGAGTACGATCAAGGCATGATGTGGCATGGGCTGAGTGCTATTAAGAAATGGTGTGGCGTGGACTGAGTACGATAAAGAAATGGTGTGACGTGGACTGAGTACGATCAACATGGTGTGGCGTGGACTGAGTGGGATTAAGAAATGGTGTGGCGTGGACTGAGTAGATCAAGAAATGGTGTGGCGTGGACTGAGTAAATAAAGACATTGTGTGGCGTGAACCGGAAACGATCAAGACATGGTGTGGTGTGGACTGAGTGTGATCACGAGATGGTATGGAGTAGTTGTAATATGATAAAAAATATGGACAAGTGAAGGTCTCGGTAATGAACTTGCAGGTGTCGTACAAGCAAGAAGTTTCTTGATGAGCTGACTATATTAACTGCCAACGTACCTTCACGTGGGGACTGACGAGATAGAGCAGTGGGTTAGCCCTCAGCCTCTCTGCTTCCTCCGCTTGCCTCCGCACTTCCTCGCGTCGAGCTGAGCTCAGAACCGAGACTTCTTCCCGGGACATGGGGTCTGTCGCCTTGGGCAGCCCCTGGAAGTCGGGGAGACTCTTCTTGCGCTGCAGCGGCGTCGGGGCCGGCACGCTCTGCAACATGCATCCTTAGTTACTGCATGAATCTGCCCAGTAGTCGGTTTAAAGAGCAAAGACGAGTAACCGACATCTCGATTAGTATTCGTCGTCAAATGCTACAAGGCTGATTGCATGAAAGAGCATCAGACGAGCAGGACATGTAGCAAGAATAGAGGACGTGGAAATCTAAAATTGACGTCATAAAATGTTAGTAGGAATATATGAAAGGAGAAAGAAAGCTGTCCTTCCATCTAGACCTAGAAGTTACATGAATAACAAAGCTAGAATATCAATTTATCCAGCAGCATGTGCAGTGGTACAGTTATAGACTTCTGTAAGGAACGTACTTGCTTCGAATCTCGCCGCTACATCCCTTATCCTAATAACAAGTTTTCGTGTTTTCACTTAGTTCCTCCTGTCAAATTCCTGTATAGTACCTCGCTTAGGCTATGACAGCTTACTTAATATCTGTGACAATTCGTCATTCATCAGTCATCTCAGCAGTCGACCCTAAGCAATCCCAGATACTGCCAACAAGCTGCAGCATAGGCAAATACAGACACTGTAACCGCAATGTGCGTACTTACATGTGCGGTGATAAATCGTGGTCACAATCTAGGCTCTGCACTGAAATAAATTGTTTACACGTATGGGCACGGCGTGTCGATATAATTTTGGCGCATTACCCGGGACGTACAGTTTGATCGTTCTTATGTCAAGTTCTTTTTTTTTTTTTTTTTTTTTTTTAAAAGGGAGAGGGAATTTTTAATCCATAAATTTTTTTTGGATAGGGGATGAAATTTTTTTTATTTTTTTTTTTTTCAGTTTTTTTTTTTGTTTCCCA
>Ga0123357_10001321_pt1 | contig 26158 bp, 17 predicted proteins | sample TergutEmb28metaG_FD_89873 | JGI IMG/M metagenome (GOLD analysis project Ga0123357, IMG submission 89873) | Embiratermes neotenicus P4 segment gut microbial communities from Petit-Saut dam, French Guiana - Emb289 P4 | ecosystem: Host-associated > Arthropoda: Insects > Digestive system > Gut ...
CAGGACCTTCCGAATACTGACCTGTAGCCAGCAGTCCGGCATTTAAAGTAAAAAAAAAAAAATACACATATAGTACCACAATTACACATAATATGAAAACACATACAAGTCACTACAACAATATTCTAAATTATTTAACTTCTAGTGGTCAGATGTGTGTAATATACCTTTGATGTACAAATTAAGGGTAACTGCATTAAAAAGCATGCAAAATTCTGTGTTTAAAACTGGGACATGTCACATACTTTGATTTCTGTGATATATTGTGGTAACCATTTTTAAAGTAACCTTTTATTTTCGTCAGAATTTATATTGTCTATGCTTCACTTCCCTATACCAACATAGATCGTTCCAAGTTCTGTGAACATTTTAGGTCTTTTTTGTTATTCTGATGTAGGTTTCATTAATACATGTGGCATCAACCAGGTGTGTAGATTTTAATATTTTTGTGCCCTTGTCTTTATATGATGCAGAAGTAGTAAAGCAAATTATTTTATTTCATACTTAATATGCAGTCTGTGTATGTGTAATATCATTCTTACTATTCTGTTTTAAATTTGTATACAGTGGTTTTGGAGTAGGGCACATGCAGTTCCTGAACTTCGTCAGAAAAATTGCTAAGTATTAAGGTTTAAGGTTTTTATGGTGCTGTTCTTGGATTACTTATTATTTGTGTTTAATTTTGAGCAGAAACTCATCACAATACACGGTACGTTGTGTAGCAGAACTTTTTTGATATATTTGTTTCTTAGGTTTGCTGGCGTCAGTTACGGGCGGCTTATAACCGTACAGTTTGGGTTTAATCTTCAATGTATATTCAGAACCATTGGTGATAGGTAGGAGTGGTGTACGGGAGAGAGATTTAAACGGCGAAACAGTTGGGAGCAGATAACTGATGCTATCAGGCCAGTGCGAAAGCAGTCGCGTACGAGTGTGGTGTAAATTGGTGTACAGAGAAATGACTGTGTCAGTTTCCTAGAAAATGATCTAGTAGTTTAACTGGATATAGCACTCCATTATTTTATATCAAGAATAAAATGAGTAAAGAAAACATAAGCAAAAAAGAAAATAACTAAAAAACTACGTGATTTGGTGAACCACACTCGTCTCCCAGTCATAGGTGTTCCTACCAGACTGAGCACTTCAAGACAACAAAGTTACAAAAGGTGAGCGCATATAGTTGTAATTGATTTTTTGTAATTAATGGTTATGCAAAATATGCAGAATGATCTGATTTCATATGCACACTAGCAAGAGAGTGGTTGAAGCTGACTTGCCAGCCACGTGTTTGTATCCTGTTTCATCAAACCCAGTCGTGAAAGGTCTAAATCCTGAACATTCAGGTGCACAGGCTTCAAGACACTACTGTGTATTGGAATCTGTAGATGGAACATTAATGAATAATGTAGTGTTCTGTACTGGTTCACAGTCCCTTAAGCCAAAACTCTTAGGGCAAGTTGCATTTCATAATTCAAGAAAGTTTAGGATTTTAGAAAGGTGGTACGGTCCGTATACCATATATTATGTAACAGCCCCTGTGGGGTCTGGGACAGCACCCCAGAATCACATCACTATTTCCGCAGTGAAACTTGAATATTCACACTAAGGGGGTTAAATAAAGACTAGAATTCTATTATGGTTTATTTACATTTTATTTATGTACTGTAGTAATATGGGACCGCGGTAGCACAGTGATTAAGGTGCTGTGCTACAAATTGGAAGGTTGCTGGTTCGATCCCAGATGGTGTCAGTGGATTTTTCATTGACATAAAATCCTATGGCCCTGGGGTCGACTCAGCCACTAACAGAAATGAGTACCAGTTTTCCTGGGGGTAAAGGCAGCTAGTGCATAAGGCTGACAACCTACCACCATCCTGTGCTGTCACGAAATCTGGGAACCGTAACTTCCTGGAACCCTCTGGGCCTGTCCAGGCCTGTAATGGGGCTGCTTTACCTTTACCTCTTTACTGTAGTAATAAATTGGTAAATGGTATGTGGGATATATATATATATATATATGTATATCTATAGAGAGAGACTAAATACCCTAGTATATTTTATAACAAAGGAAAAAGTCCATTAAATCTTAAATCACGTACAGGTTCAAACCAAGCTAAACTATGTTCAAAATTTTTGATTTTCAGAGCCTTTGGATTTCAGAATTGCGGATAAGGGATTGTGGATCTTAATGTGTCTTGTATTTGTTAGGATCCATTCAACATGCAGAGCCATGTTTGTTTTGTGTTTATGCAGTGTATTTCTTTAATTTAATTTGGGCTCATCCAAGTTTTCAAAAGGAAGAATTTGCTGTTAAGGGAAGGTGTATTACGTTTCTTTCAAAAAATTTTGTTCTGACACCCACCATGATCGTTGACTCTTTGTTTCTGCTGGATACTCCAAACATAGTACTCTGACATGATGGAGTTGAAGTAAAGTAATCTAATTTAAGAGTATTTCTATGACTGATGATACAGGCCTCATAGTAATGTGTCCTGAATTTATTTTAGGGTGAAGATGTTCCTAAATTAATGTTATTATTGTGTAGGCCAAGGGATTTAGCTGCTTTCATTTTTTATTTTTATGTATAGCTTTCAATTGAATATATGTTCTCTTGTTGGTAACATCTGTAATCCAGTAACTAGTAGACAGAACACATAAAGTACCACATGAATTGTTGTGTTGTGCTTGTGTGTTGATGTTAGTATGTGTAAAATGGAATAATACTGGTGTAAGATACAGTTTTATTGAAGGTTAGGGTTTCTGGGATGTAACATGGCAATAGCCAAGTAGTTACTGATGTTTCAGGGGATCATTGTGCCTTCATCTTTCAGGCCAATTAATCTTCTTGAACTGCTTGACCCTGAAGGTGAAGGCACTATGATGCTTCAAAACGTCTGGGAACTACCTGTCCATTAACACACCATCACATTTGAGAAGACTTGAATCCTTGGGAACACTGCAGTGAGTATGTTATAGTTTGAAGGTCTAAATTATTCTTGCTCGTATTATTATTATTATTATTATTATTATTATACGTTTGAGATGCATGTATTATGTAAATTATGATTTAGCCCACATGTGTTGGTGCAATATAAATTCAAATTTTCATCCTTTTGACCTGTTCATAGTTGCAGTATTTCCTGTAGATTATGTATGTGTATTATCTATCTACATATGAGATTTCACATGTCTAAGCCTCATGAAACCAGCTGCAGTCTCTGTATATTTCTTCTGATCGCATTCGTGAATACAACTTTGTAATTCGCGCTACATGTGTGTGTCGCGCGTGCGCATGTGGTGGAATATTGGTTCGCAATCGTACGGAGGTTTTAAACTCTTGTACGTATTCTGCGTAGGTTCAGGTTCACCAACACGTGCAAGGTATAACAGACCCATGGTCACAATGCCGGATGAGAATCTTTGGTACGATTTTTGTGGAACGTGGCGTGGTGAAGAGATTAGTGGTATCCGTGTTTATTCGGAAGGGGAGCAAGTTTGTCGGCAACGGATTTTTTTTGCTTGTCCGTGACGTCTGCTAGACATGTGTATCAGCGTAACCACTTGGACATATTTATTCTGCCTTCTTGGCAGATTACGTGTGGAAATGTAATGTAGATCATCATACAAGAAATGGCACAACTTTTGCATGAACCTGTATGTTGAGGTTATGTCATGTGGGAGATGTATATGTTGAGGTTGTTACATTCGATGTCTCAGAATGTGTGGTATATATTGTTATTTGAAGTGTAATAAATTCGGCGAAAGCACTGGAATTTCTTGTGAAGATACTGTGTTACAAAGCCTTAAGGAGTATTTGAAACACAGGGGTCCAGATGCTTTTTCTGAGTATAAAATTAATATTGGATGCAAGTGGTTAGCCAACTTTGCGGGCAGTGTCCTTTGGATGCAGGGGTCTGACCTGACTATGCAGCCTTTAATAGACGATGAGTATAATATCCTATTGTGGAATGGAGATGTCTTTAATGGATCAGTGGTAAGGAAACGAGGAACCGAAATGTTATGAAAGGTTTAGTGTTTCATATATAAGAGTTAGTGATTGTACCCACAAACGGAGAGGAAAGCAGTTATTAAATCCCTTAAAGTTTATACCTGTCACACAGTTGCAGGAAATTAGATTTAAATTGATTCAGTGTTATTGCTTGAAGCATGATGGAGACATGTTCTTGCCTTGTGTTAACATCTGCAGCACAGTCCTTCAAAAGCTAATACCAAAGTGCCAAGATGCTTGGGAAATTACATGCTGAAACCTGAAGGTTTATTACTATGTTCTTAAGAGCTGGCTATTTAACCCTACCAGAACCAGGTAATTCAGTCCATGTCCTCACATAGTTTTCTTGCCTGTATGGTAGCACTTTCATTTCATTATGTCAACACAAAGTCATTTTCACTATGTATGTCTATCATGTGTATGGAGTGTGTGTACATGTGCTCATGCATGTATGTACATACATTCATATGGTAATCATTTTGTTCTTATAAACTTGCACATAATGTAAAGTAGGGTTTTAATAAATTCATATGAACACATTCTATATAATCCTGCTGTGGGTTATAGCATAAAGTCATTTAATTATATCGCAGTATTTGAATTATGAAATGTTTCTTATACCCTTTTGGAATGATTATGTCTTTCTGCTATACCATCTGTCAGGTACTCAATGAAGTATAAGCCATGTGATCGAGATCTAGTGATTGAGGTGGCTGCAGGTTTCTTCTGACTACCATTTATCACCATATACTTTGTGCTGAATTATGGTAGCTGTATATCCATTGTTTGATGGAGTTTCCAAGTGTCACTGTATTTTTCCTTGGAAACATGATCAAGAAATTACATTACAGCATGCCTCATGCAGCATATATCTGGCAGTTGGCAGTGTGATACATACTGGTCCAGTTGTTGAGAGTATTTGTATTGTGAAATAAGTGTTCGGTTTTCTGATTTACAATTCACAGACGGTATAATGATTTGACCAGATTAATAGATTAACTGGGCCATGATAGCATAGTTGGTATAGTGACTTGCTGTTGGTTGGATGGTACAGGGACCAAAACTCCTTGGCGGCGAGATTTTACACCCATTCAGACTGGCCCTAGGGCCCACCCAGCCTTCTGTATAATGGGTACTGGGTCATTCCCAGGGGCATGGCACTGACCACCCATCTCCATCTAGCACTGAGGTTAAAGGAAGAGTAGAGCCATGCTTCTACTCCCTCTCTGTGCCTTCATGACAGGTTACAGGGTAAACTTTGCCTTTATGAGATTAATTTCAAGGTTACTTTATTTTAATATTGATGGGATATATTGTCTGTTAGTAAAACTGTAAAGCAGTTATATCTAGTTCATGGGAGGTACATGAAGTATTTTATGTCCTCATTTTGTTTCTGCCTAAGGTCAACCATGGAAACATATCGGACACTTTAAAGATAAGTCAGTCTTTTTCTCAAATAAATGGAACCGAGATTCCAGTAATTCTGTCAAGCATTCAAGGCCCATATGCTTTTATTTATCTGGATAAAAAGGATCAACGTTTGTACTTTGGACGAGATCGACTTGGAAGGCAAAGTTTGCTGTGGAGCAGTGATTGTGAAGGAGGACTTGTGCTGACATCTGTAGGGAAAAGAAATATGCTGGATTTCAAGGAGATACCAGCCATTGGCATCTTTATGATTGATCTGAATTCTTCTGGTGAGAGCTCTGTTGTTCTGGTCTTTATATATTTCCTTACATGTAGGTACACTAGTTTTGGACTCATTGTTATAAATTTTATAACTATCAGTTATTAGCATTTTATACCATCAAAGAGTAAAAAGCTGTCTTTATGCATGCCATGAATGCACGTGTGGGAGGTGTGCATATAGCTCCTCTTGTTTTTAACCCAGCTGTTAGAATCCATCTTCTTCTAAAATGTCTTAATTTCATCTGTGATCTGACAGTAATATACATTTGCAGTTAATTTAATTCAAATGCCATTGTCTCTTTTCATTTGGCTGTCACTGTGCTAGGATGTTATGCGGTGTGGGTTGGCACCTGGTTATGGACATTTTATGACAGCCTATCATCCCATCTGCAAGAGTCAAGATGCCAACCGACATTGCATAACATCCCAGAAGAGCAGAGGCCTAAACTGCATCGCAGCAGAACCCTGCAACCTTGCATCTTTTTTCTGCTTTTTCTCATTTTCCAGACTTGAGTTCCACATGCCAGTCATAGTGTGTATTATGAACAAAGTGCTATCCATACTGTAGTTACCAGATAATTTGAACCACCCTTGTTCAAGGAGTTACACGCAGATGAGTGGTGACTGCCAGAATGCTACTTCTAGATGCCACTCTGTTCTGCTGTCAGATAAAGAAAGCTCACAGTACCTACAGTAATTCTTATAACAGTACTGGGTAAAGGAAAGTTGTGGTCAGTGTTTGGGTGGATATCTGCCCTACTGTACTAAGGTGCAGGGAGTGTAGAGCTCTAGAAAAGTGAAATGGCAGTATATACTCATTAGTTTTAATATTGACATTTTAGTGAAATCAGTTGTTGCCAAAAGCTTAATGTTTGTGGTGTTTGCTATTTTACAAGTTCTTGACAAAATTCTTCCATTCATAATTCAGTTTAATAAATTAATTGCTTGACAGAAGATTTTTTAAAATTATGTATTACTCATGGTCGGTAGTGGTCTTCATTCAAGTTTTAATTTACGCACATTTTATCTCTTCTCTGTGCTGTGTGGAGCACTGTTATAGTAAGATATGCCTTAAGTTCATTAAACAACCCATTTGTAGGTTTGTTGTGGGATAAATTTGTGACTTTCTTTGTATATAGTTAATTTTTACACTTCCTAATATTGTTAATAGGAGTTTACTGAAAATAATCACAATTGCATAAATTATTTTACAGATCTAGAATCCATTACCCTTTACCCGTGGTCAGACATTTCTGCAGCAACAGCTTCAAATATTTATGAAGCAAGTGTGTTAAAAGTTGGAATATCATCGGAAACACTGCAGTCACCAATAACAGCATTAGGTGAAAGCAGCAGCGAAGAGCTTTTAGAGTCGGAGCATTTGCTGAATCAGTATTACACTGAAGTTGTTATGGGTATTCATAACATTAGGGATGTTATGGAAGAATTACAGTCAGATAAAAATATCAAGAAGTCTGTTCAAACATTAATTTCTATTTTACGAGATTCTGTGAGAGTGAGGGTTCAGACTCATCCAGGATTTTGTAAGATGTGTTTAGAGTGTGTGAAACACAAGAATAATGAGACTCATGTGCATAAGGAGATTTCTAAGCATTCAGGCTTAAAATATCAGCAAGAGTCTCTTCAGTTTTCTGTAGAAAGTGCCATGTGTGAAGCGCAGCAATTTGACACGTCATGCACAAATAGTGAACACAGAATCAGTTGTGTCAATACTAATGTGTGTCCAGAAAAAAATTTAACTTTATGCCATAATTATAGTACAAGCTTAAAACATCCCGATTTAGGACAGTGGTCACAGGCAAGTTCCACACCATGCTGCCAAGAAATGTGGATCAGCAGAAACCCAAAGGCATGTCATCATTCAAAAATCGGTATCTTATTCTCTGGTGGTTTGGATTCAACAATATTGGCAGCCCTTGCAGATGAATTTGTTCCCCACGATGAGCCAATAGACTTGTTGAATGTTGCATTTGAAAGAGAAAAGAAAGGAGATTTGAATAAAAAACAATCAAGGGAGATGAAACGCTTGGATTTGTCACAGGATGAAGAAGATAAATATTTAGTTCCAGATAGAATTACTGGAAAGAGGGCATCAGATGATTTGAAAAAATTGTATCCAAATAGGCAGTGGAATTTTGTACAGGTGAATCATGCTTTAAAATTGATGTTATGCCATTACTTTAACCTAGTGGGGACTGACTGTGTGGTCACTATACTGCACGAAACTCCTATACATTTGGGTATTAATATGAGTTGGAAATACATTATTATCTTAATGACAGAAATTTCAGGAAAAACATACTGCAAAATTGTTGACACAGAGGCCATTCTTCTGTGGAAACTGAATTGCAAGGTGTTACTTTCTGTAAGATTTCAGAATTTTATGCTAATCCTTATACAGTTTTCTGTTATGACCTGTATTTTTCAGAATTGTCACCTGTTGCAAATACTACACATCATCAGAACACACAAAAAAAAAAAGTAAAAAAATTGATTACTCTGTGTCAGAGGTTTCAGTTGTACATCAAATTTAGTAGAAATACTGTTATAGCCTGGCCCCATTGTGCTGTAAGAATGTTTATTCATTGTTTAGTAAATACATACCTGTAGCTGAGGAATTGCCTTCTGGGATATGTTGCCATGTAATCTGGGAGAAATTTACTAACATTTCAGAGGAACCTGTTGCCCCTCTTCTCCTGGTACATGCATTGTGAACCTGGAGACAGCAGGTACCTCTGAAACAACAGCAAGTTCCTGCTGGATTACATGACATGCTCCAGAAGGCAACTTTTTCCACAGTCATTGCCATTATTACTTCCAATCTCACATAGAAGTAGTTATTTATAAACTTCACTCTTTTCCAGATAGATGTAACTCAGGAAGAATTGATCAGAGAGCGTGACAGAATCATTTCAGATTTGATATATCCATTGAACACAGTACTTGATGAGAGCTTGGGTTGTGCTCTGTGGTTTGCAAGTCGAGGTAAAGGGTATCTTGTGCAGCCAGGTGGTCCACACATACATTACAACTCACCTGCAAGGGTAAATATGAAGATAATTTATGAGGGATGTTTAAGTGACACCCATTCAAGGATTGTTCTTTGCAAAGGAATATAGGTCATGAAAAATAGTTGCCACTGGCAATGGGGCAAGTATTCCATCTTGAAGTTTTCACAGAAGTGTGATTGAGGATTCCATTATTCTGGGATATGATGTTGCATCACTGGACAATTGGTTCCCAACATTTTGAAGATTGTAATGCCTTTGAAACATAAGGAACAGATTACCTAGTCACACGGCATCATATCCCAGAAGAATGAGATCCCTAGGCAGGCTCCTCATCAACATACTAGCCCTGGAATTCTCTCTGCAAAGAATTCCCTTATTGGCTGCTAGAGCCACTCGACTATCATTCCTCGGATGTCTTTGCTGAACCCAGACCTAGAGCCATTTAGCACTTAGTTTTCAAGGACCCCAACATGACTGTTGGCACACAACACTGTGTGTAAACTTACACCATGCATCTTCATATGGCCTTAATTCCCATGTGCTGGAAGGTAATTGGATCATCCTCCATACAGTCCAGATCTTTCACTGTGTTTTGTCTGTGTCAACTTATTTTATGACCAAGAGTTTAATGTCCAGTATATGATACTGTGCAGTGTCCTTGTCAAACAGACTTCAGCCAGATCGTACTGATAAATTAAGATTGTTCTCTGTCATTTGCATTTGCTAATGCTGCTGTCCTTCCAGGACCTTAAGACTATTCTCATGTTTTCTTAACTTGAAAGGTACTTGTCCTCGGAATGGGAGCTGATGAATTGTTTGGAGGATATAGAAGGCATAGGACAGCTCTTAATGTTGAAGGGTGGAATGGTTTAAGGAATGAGCTACAGCTGGACCTTTCAAGGATATCAACCAGGAATTTGGGACGAGATAATCGAATCATCTCAGACCATGGTTGCCAGGGCAGACTGCCCTACCTGGATGAATCTGTTGTCTCTTATGTTAGTTCCTTGCAGCCATGGGAAAGGTATTTCACTTTGCTCCATTTTGTGATTAATTTTTGTTATTCATCAGTGAAGATTTCAGTTAATACTATCACAATTTACTGATTGATTGGTACAGGACATATTGTAATTTACTGCTTAGTAAAGTGTAATGCTAATATATACTTCAATAAGCAATGTATGCAGTGAATTTAATATCAATACTATGTAACTGTGAGGTCTCACAGGAAAGTATATATGTATGTATTTTCTGCTTTTACCTTTGTTTTAAATTTTTATCCAGAAGCCTGATGATAGTCCAGAAGCACCAAAACATGTAGCTTACATAAAAATACACAGGTGTTTCACTGAGTATTTGAATATTTATTGAATACTAGAAGTACAATGGGATGTCCTGTGTGAAGTTGGCACTTTTTTTCTCATGGTTGTAATATCATATTGGTTTGAAGAAGAAACCAAGTTTTTCTTCAGTAGTTACATTTCTTTGTGAAGTTGGCATTACTGAGGATTACAACAGTATTAACTCAACACTAGTTTGTGAAAGGAAACATGACTTGAAAACCATAGGATACATTTTTGGGGAGGGGGGCTTGGCACTAAGGTAAACAAAAAAGGCTGCTTTGTGGGTAAGCTGGAAACTAATCAGGAATAATGACACATGCATAGTGCCACCTCCAGTTTGCATCCTTTCTTATAGTAATGTCAGGCATTGTGGTTATGTTCTATGCAGCATTGTTGTGAAAGCAAGTGTGTGGCAGAACTTACAACTGGTACACTGAACTTTATGTTTGTTTCAGGTGCTATCCAAAGCCAGCTTTTCCACCAGGTGTGGGAGATAAACTGCTTCTTAGGTTAGTTGCATGGAAACTTGGACTGCATTATGCTGCAGGGCTACCAAAACGAGCATTCCAGTTTGGATCCCGTATAGCAAATAGTAAAGAGAAAGCGAGTGATGTATCAGGTCGATTGTAATTCTTTTATCAAGAAGGCATTTTAGCATAACATGTACTTGCCTGTGATGTTAAAGCTAGGATCCTATGCTGTCAGTACAAGGAATGTTTGGTAAAGTTGCCTGTTGTGTAACTTTGGTATTAGTCAATCACTTTATTTTTTTGTAGGAGGCAGCATGTGTAGTATTGGTAACATGCAAGTTGATGTGCAGTAGCAACTTGCAGAGTTAGTCTCACATAGAAATTTGTAGTGTGATTTGTTTTTTATGGATAAAACATGTTTGTCACTTTGAAGTTAACCACCAGTTGACAAGACATGGTGATGCCATCATGAGAGTGCAAGTTTTGTATACAGTAATGAATTTTGGTCTCCATCGTGATACATTAGTTGATTAACTTTTAGATGATAGTTTCACTTTTCATGGTCATGATTTTCCAGCACTTCCATTTTGGGTGTATGGTGTATTCAAATAATTTTTCTTCAGCCCTTCAGTTTTTTAATACTATTTGTGTGTGTACTTATCCTAAGATCATTACAGGCTGAAAATAGTGCCTTATGCCTTGACATGGTAGTAGTGTTGGAACATATTGTATTCCTGAAGGATTAACACGTGGTAATATCTCAGTACTGAACATCGATATTTTTATCCAGGTAGTTACAAAAATTTTGAACTAGCCTATCAAACATAGACAGTAACTGATAGGCTTTACTGCATTAACTGTAACACTTATTTCCCACTGTTGTGTACATCATGCACCTTTATCAAGCTATTTATCTAAAAATTGTTCCAACAATATGCACTTTATAATGATTTAAAGTTCTTATAAAATCAAACTATATTCCAACATGTGTCAGTCTGTTTTATATTATCCTTTCACCTTCTTCGAGTCATGCAAGTGGTCTATTCTCAGGCTTGCGCAGTAAATTAATTTCTCGTGTGTTCTATGTCCAAACACTGTGCAGTTCTTTTCTTCTCCAGCATCTTGAAGCTGATTTGAATATCGGAAGTTTTGATTTTTTTTATGTTGTTGCCTTCCATTTAATTTAGGTATTTTGCAGGGTATTTATTTTTATATTTTCTACTCATTCTGTTTAATGAAGCTTTTGATTTTTAGGCACATTCACAATATTGCAAAAAGCAGCTGTCTGTGTGTCTACTCACATGGAACAACCCGGCTCACACTGGGTGCATATTCATGAAATTTGGTATATGAGTATTTTTTTTAATCTGTCAAGAAAATTCGAGTTTTATTAAAATCTGACAAGCATAATGGGTACTTTACGTGAAGACCTATGTATGTACATTTATGGTAATATTTCACTCAGTTCTTCTTAGAATGAGCAATGTTTCTGACAAAAGATGTAGCGAAACTCAAAACACGTACCTTATGTTCAATAACTTCTTTCTGAAAATCATGCTGTTTATGAGATAATGTGGAAAAATGTAGGGCAAGAGAGGCCACAGATGACAATATAACATGGTGCATGTGCTTTGCATGCTGGATAACTGAGGCTACAGACACACACTCAGAATATGTAACACTTACTGCTTGTCCACAGCAACAATGGTTATGCAAACTTGCCTCTAAGCTACATTATACATATGTTGCCTTTCTTGTTTATAGTATGATTCAGTGCCATTTCTCTCTGAACATGACATGAAAGAAAGTTTAGAGTAATTATTTAAGTTAATGACTGTACTTACTGACAAACCATTTCTGGAAATTTTTCTTAGTAGTAAAAGATATGAACAAGATTTCAGCGCAAGTTTTATTACCTGTGGTGCAACTTTAACAATAAATCTACATATTTCACTTAATTAATACAAAGTATTACACAAGCATGTAAGTACTCTATCATACTGGTCACAGATCTAATAATACTTAAATTTATATGTGTTTACTCTCATGAGCTCAGAAAGGAATGAATTCTTACTAAGAAACATAATTCACAAAATTAATTCCACCATGTTCAGTGTTTCGTACATCGCATTACACACAGAATCTAAAGCGTGCAGTATGTTTTAAATATGTGTAACTCTGCTTCAAAATAAGTTGGATTTATAAACACTGAAAATGTTTTGTAGTAGTAATGTCCCTGCCACCCAATAAAAGTTTCAGCAGTTGCAGGCTTAAGTGCTTTAAGTAAAAGCAGGTAGTGATATTATATACTTCAGTTTTCAGTAGTTTTTCATTACAGTAAATGAAGCTGAGATCCTGTAATGATTCTGACCATGCTTTGGCCAATAAGTTAAAATGTTCACCTTTTTAAGAATGTGTAGTAGTGTACTGAACACATTCTTGAGATGCTTTCCTGCTTCTAATGTTCACACCATGCTGCTGTTTTTTGTGATAAAGTGATTAGGACTCCTGCTTTATATTCAGGAGGTCCCCAATTTAATAATCAGCCTAGAGATGTGATGTTTATCATGATTTTTTCAGTCTTCTGAGGTAAATGTACTAATGCCGCCTTTGAAATAGGTCACTTCCTGAACCTTCACAATCGTCATTCCATCATATTCTGTGTAACCCACACAATTAGTAAGCTCAGAAACAAACAAATAAATAATACAAATTAAGAAACACCTGTATCATGTTTACCATTGCATGCCTAGGCAGAATCTTTGGAAGTCATTAAGTATGTATCACAGTGTACAGCATATGAGAAAAGCAACTTCCTCAGATCTGATAAAATGTCTGTTGTAATACAGTCAGTTCACTATACCCATTTCAAGAAAGAAAGAATATTATATTGAATGTCATTTCATCTTCAAGTTTGGCAGAACATCAGTCACAACTCAAGTGCATGATAATTTTTTGTTAATGTGAAAATGACCTCAGGTGGTGTTCTTGCATAACCAATTTCTGTGCTACACACCATGCTCTAATTAAAATAATGCCTTAAAAAATTTATCACACTGATTCATGTGTAAATACTTAAGAAATTGATAACAGGTTTACAAATCATTGGTCATTTAGTATAAGACTTGTCCTAAGACATAATACAATAATTTTCTGTACCTGAACTTTATTCAGACAATAGGTGGTCTGCCTGTGTGCACAGGTATGTGTGCTATGTCAGGCATGAGGGAGAAACTGCAAATGAAGCTGAATTCTCTCCACTATATGTTAAATAAGTATATAATAAATAAATTAAGTGAATAAGTAATACATAAAGCATATCTATGAACAGCTGAAACTTCCAGGGTAACTGAAAGTGGTAAAATAATCTTGTATATCAGCAGCTGGTTCAGAATGGAATAGTCACATTATTTCCTAACTACAGAAACAGAGCATGTCTCAAAAATTTTGGATTTCTGTTCCAAATTGACATTGCACATCACCAAAACAGATTTTTAACAAGCAAACAATTATGCTTTATGGTGCACCTTGTTTCTAAATTTTATACTTGCTCTCTTACAGCTTGTACAGTTTTAATTTACATCTGATCACAGTCAATTACAGAGCTACTGTTGAAAGCAGGACAAATTGACAGTTGCATCATGTAGTATTTCTTAGAGTGAAATAAAGTATTAAGAGAAATATAAGGCTCTTTAACAATTTGTAGCAGTTAAGGCAGAGGATGTGATGTGTGTGCAGTTTATTGTACTCTTTATCATTTCTGCCTTGGTTAGCTGCCCTTGAAGATTGTAGTAATACAAAGATATAAAATATGGCATGAGAAAATAAATTTCTTAACTTCCATTCTTCGCTTTTATCACTGCTGTGACAGATAAGCAAACCAAATACTTCAGGAACCTTTTCTTTCATTGTCTTTTTTTTTTAACATGCCTTTTGAGGGAATGGAATTACTGGCAGCATATGCTAGGGCATCAGTTTATACTAAAATAAAGCTGACTTTAGTGTGTATAGTAAGGAAACTAATTCTAAATTAAACTACTATTTCTAATGCTCCTGTTTTCATGTCTTAACTCATGCTCTGGGGGTAAAAAATATGCAGTGTAAAAAAGGCAACTGCACAAATAATGACATGGTATGATCATTATGTAACTGCGATGACTAGATGTTATGGAAGTGGTAACACTGTAGTATCCTCAACTGTGCAATCAGTTGGTAATAAACATACTTTAGTTACATTTTTCAGTTTGAAGCTGTATCTTGTTAAGTAATGACATCATACAACTAGCAAATTTTTATAACATCAGTCTTGTGGGAGAAGCACATGGCAATTTAAGTTATGTGATGTTTGGTGAAATGGGAACTAAGCCTGTGAAATATTTAGACATGCCAACACTGAATGATGATGCCAGGATCCACAGACAAGTATGTGTGGAATTTACAATTCCAGGTTGGTTCAGCACTGGTTAATATGATCTGTCTTGGCTTGAACTAAACAGTTGAGGCAGCATTTTTATAAGGAGGTCTTGGCAAGGAAATAAGAGTGTGCAGTGAACAATCAAGGCCACAGAAGTCATAGTCAATGTGACTGAATTGGTGTCATAACAATATGGCTGGAATTCTTTGCTCATTACATTTCCACTGTTGAACATACACCACACTCACTGGATCTAGCGTTCTTGGACAATTTATTACTGCTGAAACTAAACAAAGTATTAAAGGGTAACAACTGCATGGCATGAAAGCCATAATTAGAAGTGTCAAGAAACTTCTAACGAAAGTAATGAGATAACAGTACTGAAGGTGCTTCCTACAACTGGAGGATTCATGCCTGAGGTATGGAAGGCAAGTGTTTACAGGAGACAAACAAGAACAGCCACGTGCCTTACATATGGAAGGCGAGTGTTTACAGGAGACAAACAAGAACAACCACGTGCCTTATGTATGGAAGGTGAGTGTTTACAGGAGAAACAAGTACAGCCACAAAGTTTCCTGGTTATCTTCAAATAGTCGCAGTTATACGACAATTACACAAAACACAGAGTTAACAGTGAATATACTGTAAGACATATAGTGGAGTTCTCAAATTGGAATAAGGAGATACATGGAGGTATTTGTCCATCTGGCACTTCTTCTGTTGTAGGCGTGAGGAATACTAATGTGGCGAACATGTCACTGTTTGATACAGTATCTCTTTTGTTTAATTAAATATGAGCACCAGAAAGTCTGGGTACATATTTCCAAACACTGATAATTTGTACCCACAGACAATTATAATTTTGTTTAGGACACCTTCCCTTTCTAGTTGTTGTACTTACACATTAGATGTGGGGGCCATTTGATATAATTTTGTTGTACTTTGTAAGACAAAAAAGATACAGAACTATCACTCTTTCACAAGTAAAAATACTTCTATGTGAAATACTGCATGAACATGGGACAGTTTAATTCTTTAACCTTTAATATTCAACTGCCAATAAAGAAACAGCTTGCCTGCTTAGCAGCTGTGTTCATCATAACATTAATGCAGTCTCTTGTATTTTTTTTCTATTATTAAGACATTTTGGACAAGTTTATGCATGAAGAACTATAAACATGGCTTTCACAGAGACTATACAAAGATAAAAAAAAAATATATGTGCAGGTAACAAGGATTTACAGCCTTACATGAGTTCTCCCACTAATATATTATGTAGTTTATTGCTCAGTAGATATAATCACTTGACTATTACACCTAACCTTGTGCAGACACTTTGTATATGCTAAACATTATCTCATTTTGGGGACCTTATTATGTCACAAGTATTTTTGTTTTATATCTACTGATATAATTAGGTACGACTTGGTTGGATGGTCCTAATGATCTGGTTACAACTGACATTAGTGTATGCACCTAAGTAAATTGTGTTTCACTTTTTGATCTTCAGCTTGGAATAAACAAACTGTATGAAGTTATACAACAGTAAATATCTCATGCTTATAAAACACCACATGTACAACCATTTAAAATTATGTTGGCATTATTAGGCATGCTTTTCCTCAGCCAAATGTCAGAAATCACTTATTAATATTCTATCCAATGGAACTGACAGATACAAGTGCGGGTTTGTTACATGTGGACAAGTAATGAAGGTACATGCAACTAAACTGCAGCTGACTGAAGTTTCTTCACATTCCATGAGCTGACTCTAAGCTTTCCTATGTGATAATTCTGTACTAAATTGGAATAATTATGTTTGAACAAGCATAAGACTTCACAGTACATGTGAACATTTGCACAGTCACTGTGACTTCTTCCATGCAAATGCAAAGTCACAAGGAAAATGGCCTTCCCACATTTTACAACACGTTATGCCATATGACATACGTTGTACATACTTTCTGTAATATTTCATTCAATTTCAGGTTTTCAATATCTAAGAATCTGCAACTTGACTAAGAAAATTGCATATAGCTGAAAATACATGCTTAAAAGTAAAAGTAATGTTACCCCTGTTCACAACATGCAGGTGAATGGGGAGTAGCGGTACAGTTGCATTTATTCTTACCCTCATTACTTGATGGAAACAAGTGGACAGCTTCACACCCCCAAGAAAAGATCCCCAGGTACCACTGAAAAGCAGGCTGTGTGGACCCCAGAGCAGTCTGAATACCCTGGAGAGGAGGCAAATCTCTTGCCTGTGCTGGGGAGGAGCCAATTTAAGGCTATCAAAGTCTATATGGCTGCATAGGGCCCCTCAGGACTATGCATGGGTATGGTCCAGAGTTACCATAAAGTGACCCTGCTGCTGGGAACTGAATCCTGATACTTTGGATGCCTGGCCAGTGCTTATACAATCAAAATGTTCTAGGCTAAAATGAAGTTAAATTTTAAAATATTTATGACTTTAAATCCCGAATGGCATTCAGTTTAAATGAATTCACCATTTTACTTCATACTGCATAAACCTGTCCAAAATTTATAATTGGTTTAATTATTTATACCATATACAACCCTTAATCACATTTCATTGGCTGGGTAGGTTGTTGTATGTGATGTTTTGGGGATGCTGAAGGGGTTGCAGAGGAGTCTGTTTCAATCTTTGGCTCTTCAGACTTACCCCCTGGACAGTCACCCAATTCTGAAACAACGTACAGTAAAATCAACACACAATAACCCTCATTTCATTTTGCACAGATTTCATATCTTATAGATGTATATTGTTGTCATCCTCATGGTCATCATTGTTCTTATTCTTGTGGGGAGGTAATATACAGAAGTTTCAAGTATTAATTCACCTTCCTGTAATAACAGGAATAGGTAAGTACAAGATATTTTGTAATGCGTTACTGGATACTAAATAATTACAAACCAGTAAAGTGAGAAGGTAAAACGGCAGTCAATGTGCCAAGAGAATGTGTCATGATGTAAATAACATGATAAATTCATTTGGTAGCAAGAGGCTGTGGCAGTGCAAGGCATTATATTACTTTGAACTGAAGTTCACAATGATCACAGCATTCATGGTAATGGCAACTATGCTGTTTCTGTGCCACTGATATTTTCTGTACATACACATAGTAGAAATGTTGGGATACCTCTAATCAAATACTGTGGTTAGTAAAATGGGAAACAAATTGAAAATCACTGTTTCCAACAGACTGAATGAGAGTGGCACTATCTTCTGGTTAGTATGATAATGACAATGTAACATACCTGACAAACAGGAATGAAGGAAGCTGCATATCGTATTTATGTAAATTTCTCGATGAACAAAAAAATGTTTGACGTGAGGCGAGTCATCAAACCTGACTGCTGATACATTTACACCCCTCTGACGCCTACGCTCTGCAAATTTTTCAATATCCTGAAAAAGGAAAAATATACAGTACCAAGTACACTAGCTCCTAAGTGGCAACAGAATGATGTTATTCTCAGTTGTACCTCTAGCATTATGTCAACAGTACTGAAGAAAATGATGCAAAGTTAGCACATCCCATTGACCACACAATTTAAGGTGCACTGGATGCTGTGTGCAAAAATATATGAATCCTGCCAATGCATGGATGTTTTTGTGCATTTTGTTTCATTGCCTATCATCTGTTCATACTCTACACATAAAGTATTTACAACTCAGCCATCCTGACACATGATCTTCAGGACTGAGCAAGCTTGAGAAATCTGGGAAGGAATTTGTATTTGTAATTTTAACAGATGTGTTGAACATCTAATTAACATTTGAGTGACATAAAGACATTAATTAAGCTAGAAAACATTTACTTGTTTCATAAAAATCATCCTTACTGTTGCAAGTACATTACTTAGCATGAAATGACCTGCATATGGTTTGGCTTGGCTACTGCCTCTAGGATAAACCTGCACAGTAATGAACAGTATCATGTTAAACAGATTCAGTATGTGGAAGTGCAAAAACACTACAGTTCTGTCCATTATTATCTCTGTAACTATTCAAATTCGAACACATGCACGTTTGGTCATATCAATGTAAATTAACCTCAGGAGCATTTCCCCAAAGCATAGCAGATTCTTTCTGGTAAATCCCATATATGGAATTGTACCCTAACATTACACTGGGCGTTTCTAATATCATGAACAGTAAGCACATGTGTATATCAGCTAATGCAGCAGACAACTAGAATGAAGGCACAGGAATTTTCCATACTACATCTGGGGAAGGACAAACATACAAGAAAATCATTCCACAAAGATCTTAAATGGCAAGCAAAAGAAGAAAATAGTAGTAAAATGGAGTATGTTAATATCCATTCATGTTTCACGTCACTTTACAAGAAGCATCATACGAGACAGTAAGAGGGACAGGATATCATTTAACACAAATATGTATTTTTTTTCAAAGAACTGAAAAGTCATGTCTGGGGGCCCAATAACACCAACAGGTACCTAATGTCTCTGGTAGAGAAATGTCTGATTCTGCCTTGCTGTTCAAATGGCATTAAATGTTTAATACAGACGGGTATATAAAATATGTCTAGCCTCGAAATTTGCTTACTCCAATTTTTCTCACCTTATACAGAATCAGTTTGTCTGTAGTTGAGTAGAGAAACAACTGAGGCCAACTGAAGGGTTCTTCAGCTAGATCATTTGGATATGTCTGCAGCGATTTCTTCTCTTTCAGTGATCGTGCGATCACTTCAAACAACCAAACTAGAGCAAGGAATGTAGTAATAAGGACAGCAGCTGGAATTCTCCAGTAGGTGGGACCCCCAATGATTGCTGCTAATGCTCGGAACAGAGATGTTATTCGTCTTTCTCCTGGAGCACTGTCGAATATCACACCCTTCACCTGTAGTACACAATTTTCTCTTCGTACATTTACCAAATTATGCAGTGGAATCACCATGTAGATTTCTCTGTGTTCTGTCTCTCAGTGTGACTCCAAGACATAAAATATTTAAAATCAAATTCAAAATGTAAACACACATTTTAAAATCTTTGAACCAGGATAAACTTGTACAACAACTGTCTACAGTATCAGCTTCAATTAATTTCAGCCTTAAACTCTGAAAGTTAAAATGGCTTATAGTAAAGTAGTAATTTCTCACCATATGTGTTACTCTATGTAACTTCTGTACCCACAGTGAATTTCATAAAATGTGTTACAAAAGCCATGCCACTGGGATTTCCAGATGCTGATGACTACATGTTCCACAAATACTTTAATTTATCAAAATACCAATTACAGTGATTTGGCCTTGATCTAACATAGCAGCCTCTATGTCATCCTATCTGTACTAAAGTTACATATAATAAATAAACTGCCATATATTTAATTAAATCCATTTATCCTGAGTGGCTAAACTGACAAACTTGAACATAAGCTCATACATTGTTACACACATCTATGATTGTAGTAGTGGTAGTGGTGGTGGTGGTAGTAGAGGTGGCACCAGCAGTGGCAGTGGTTGTGGTGGTGGCAGCTGTAGTCATCGCTGTGGTCACTGTCATCATCATCATCCACAAAATCCTAGTATTTGTGACTATTCTAAATTTTTTTGTAATCTAAAGATGTTTGTGCTGTGGGGTGAAGCACCCCAAAAAATTATGCCATAAGACATAATGAAGTGGAAAACAGAAAAATATACCATTACTAATACACGCTGTGACATGATCGGTTTTAGGCTTCATAATGTGTAACATTAGAAGTGACTCTATGTGAGCTTTACATTGTAGGGTTGGCTACTGTCCATTATTATTCCATGAAATTTGGTGTCTAACTTTGTATCTAAAGATTTATTATTACATTCTAATTTTGTAGCTAACATAAGTGCATTTTTTGTTCTAAAATGTAAAAAGGTTGTTTTATCATAATTTAACAATAATAAATGTGCAGAGAACCATGTATTTAACCCTTATCCGCTGAACGACATATATATATATATATATATATGTCGCGCAGTGAGCCCTTTAAACAGCCGAACGGCCACTAAAGTGGCTGGGGGGGGGGGATTTAATTCCAGCGTCAAAGGGTTAATTGTGAAAATATCTCTCTGCTGTTACTCAGAAAATTTGTACTATTAGTATCAGTTATGACAACACTAATGTCATCTGCAAAAAGAACAAGAAAGGAACACCTTTCTAATATTAATGGAAGATCATTGACATACATAAGAAAGACAAAGGCCTAAAATTGAACCCTGTGGAACACCATAAGAAACTCTTCTCCATATACCAAAAAGGTCTTTATTACCAAGGAATCAAGATTTACAATCATGTACTAAAAACTATTAAAGACTTATCTGGTGATAAAAATAAATTTAAACTAGCATTAAAAAGATATTTGTTACATAACTCCTTTTACAGTCTGAAGAAATATTTTAATACATAATTAGTGCTGATATCACTTTCAATTTCATTATTACCTAGGCTTATTTTAATTATAGTACTCACAATTCCTGGTAAAACTAAACTATGACACCACAATAAGGCACAGTTTATACTGAATGTACACTTGCTTCTTATTATGCTATACATATACATGACTATGTCCACATCTGTACAAGATTAATGGAAAGTGATATACATGAATGAATGAATTCTGTAGATGCTGAGTCAGGTTTTTTGCATTTATTTGTACTTTCTATCTTTTCTCCAAGTATGTTTTACTAAGACTTGACTGTTATCTCATACACATCACACCCCATTGTTACATTTATTAAGTAGAATATATTTATCTCATTCACAGTGATTCATAAGGGAAGAAACTTTTGCATACTACTGAAAGACATGTATGACATCATAAAGCGAATTATTTATATTAATAATGTCAGTACCTTTAGTGGCTTTTCACGCATTTGAATTGCCGCGCTAACATGCTGGTACAGTAAAACTCCCCCATTAGAGAAAACATGGAAGAATATTGGATGTTCTTCCAAACTCATGTCAGTAATAAGGTCCACAAGTCGACGTCCCAGCTGGTGCAGACGTCCTCTCCTCCAAAATAAGCAATCAACTGGTGCTGTATAGCGGACAGTAATGCACCTGTTCAACAACAAACAATTATCAAGGTAAATTTCTTTTCAAGTTAAGTGACCATATGGAACTGCTGCAACTGCCTGTAAATGAAGTCATTCTCAGTTTGGAATGGTTCATTAGTTGTCAACAACATCGTAAAAGTGCAAGATGCCCTTTTGCTATACATTCTTCAAAAAATATATTTTCTGAGAATCTATTACCACACATAGTTTTAACATCTCATATCTGTTGCATAAACTGCAAGTTTATAGATAATTTCTTTTCATATAAAATCTATGCTTCATTGAGAATTTACAATTCAAGATTGTCTAAATTATATTTTAAAATCATGTTTTTAGAGCATCTAAAATTTACAAACTAGGTTAAATTTCTTACTCATGAAGGCTGTGATATTCTGGGCTTTGATACCTCCAACATTTTGAAGCAACATGCTGCCTACATATTCAGGGTTGAAGGATTAGTCCATTCAGAACCCTGAAGACCACAATTGAAACAACACTTGATATCAAAGCTTACATTCATTGATCCTCCTGCACTGGTTAGTGCTTCTGCATATGGTCACAGGGTCACAAAATATTTTTATACTAGGTGAAGTTGCCTCTGTACATGTCATGTGGACATGTGGAGGAATGGAGGTACAACTGCAGTCATTCTTAACGTGGGCTGTGGACGGACTTGAGCGATCAGCTTGTGGCTCTGACCGCTCTACCTCCGGGCAAAGGGTTCCGGTAAACATTCAACGGGAGGCTGGGTGGGCGGCACAGGCGGTCTGGCCACTCGGCGAACAGAAAAATCTCGTGTGTCTACCACAAATCAAACCATAATTCCTCGGCTGTCCAACCCGCAAGTCAGTCTAAATGTGTTGTCCAAGTGGGAAATCGAATCATGATTCCCACCTTGTACAACCCGTAGTCTATTCACTAAACCGACTGCTTCAACTCGGACCGGGTTAAACTGTGAGTGAACAAACGTTCGTACAAATTATGACCGAGCGACCACAATTACAAACATGGCGACTATGCGAAACATTTGTGGTTTTACGCAAAGTAGCAACGCAACACCTTTACAACTGTAATCTACAAGACTGAAATGATGCGTGTTGGAACTAATGGCTAACTGTACACGAACCCAAAACGTTAACGCATGAGTCAAAGGTACAGTTCGCTATGAACGTGTAAACATAAAGGTATCCAAACAAAAATTGCTATCCAAACTTCACTTAAACACAAGATTTATAATGAGATCTGCGTAATGGGTAAACGGGTTTTATAAGTTCTGTAAGAACTCTTTTTCTTGGTACGAAACGAAACTGGGCAGTAAAAATGCACAATGCATATATGCACATATGCGTGGGCGGTCCCAAACTTCCAGCTGTGCGACTTCACACAAGTGCCCCCACTTTACCAGCCAAATCGTAACATTCGTTATTTGCAGAACTTATCATTTCGACCCTCTCGCTTCATTATCTTTTCAGGAAATGCGTTCGACCACTTCCCAGTGCGGTAGAAGGGGTGTTTCGAAGTTTAAAAAAAAACATATTACACCACATCACATTTCTTGACCTCACATACTCGGCGTAACACACAGAATCATATAATTAACGTCGCATAACGCTTACAAAGTCTTATACGCGATTCAAACTTGCCAGTCACACATCGGCATTCTAATTGCCCCTTACCCTCTTTCTTCATAGATGGCACTGTATTTGGAGAGATATTTGTCTTGACAACCTGCCCATCCTAACAGCATAACCACAGGCAACTTATCTTCGTCATAAACAAATACAAATTCCTCCGTTTCGCTAGTAGGTGTGGAATCTTTTGGACTTGGTGAAGGAAACTTGATGTAATACTCCAAATCATCGTCTGCCATGTTCACCGTCACGACTAAGCGATGCCCTGTTGCCAGTTTGGTGTCAAAACAGAAGTAAAAATCAATACATTACAATTTTCAATGCAGGAAGTTCACGTAACTCGCTATATTTTCGGGAACAGAATATTTTGCTGTATAGTACATTCATATTGAATTCCAAATACGATTTCTACGTTAGGCTTCATTTAACAAAGCTGGTGAATTACACTGTTAGGGCGTATTTAAGAATGCGTCATGAGTAACACTTTTTTTTTTGGCAATTTTCCAAGACATTTCTGCGTGGTATTTCCTTATTGTTTATAAATAACCCGTTTGTTCATACACAATTCCCAGATTCATTTTGTCGTTGTAATACCTCCGAAGCTGATGATGTCGAATATCACAATATGTTGTATCAGTCTCAGACAACTTATATTTCGCAATCAATGGAACTAGTGGAAGAAAACTCCCCGCGAATTGAGATCAGTAACAGACACCAGAAGTCAATGTATGTTATTAAATTCAAGTGCTTATTACTCTACTTGGCTCTTCTTAATGACATGCTTTGAAAAAATCCATAAATGTATCCCCCCCCGATCGCTCTGTCCATAGTTACGTCCAAACGACGTATGTTAATTGCATCATCTTTTCTTCAAGGAAACTAAATTGCGTTTTCCATTACCAATGAAACAGGTAATGACAATAATGAAGGAAAACACGTGCAATGGTGGTGGTGGTGGTGCGAGGGCCAATTACCTTGTGAAGGACAGGCAGCTGTATCTGGGAGAAAAAAGGCACCTGTCTTTTCTCAGCCCCCTTTCTCTGTCTTTCTTTATTTCACTACAAAATCATCTGCGATTTAGGAAAATAAATAAACTTGTAAGAAGCTGAAATGGAAATATTTTCTGCAACAAACTCATATATATATATATATATATATATATATATAAAATATTAGTTATTAATACAGATTATTTATCTGAAAAACTATTATTGAAAAACAATATTATCAAAATAATCACCTATATATATATATATATATGTGCGTGTGTGTGTGTGTGTGTGTGTGCGCGCGCGCGTGATATCATGCTTCCGTCGCGAAGTAAATGAGATCTGCGCTCTTATGGGACGTTACGCAGCCAATTGTGGTAATTCTTTACAGGCGTTTCGGAACCACCCATCGGTCCCATCTTCAAGGGTCAAAGAAAATGGGACCGATAGGTTGTTCCGAACTGTTGGTAAGGAATTACCACCATACGCTGCGTAATATCCCAGAAGGGCGCAGATCTCAAACTCATGTCTCTACTTCTGCGTAGGCCTCCTAAGCGTAGGGTGACCTATTAAAGCAAATTAGCTTTTTACCCTACTTCCTTATAAATACAACCGTCTAGTGCATTTTAATATGTTCGCCTTGACAGAAGGTATTGTTACATCAAGGAATCTATAATGTAAAAAATGATGTTAAAATACGCATTCATCTTTCGATACTACGCCGTCATATTGAATCCACGTCAAGTTCATTTCTGTTTGTGCCCACTATTTTTTTTTTTCCCCCTGAGCATCTTTAACCGCACGCTTCCACCGTCGGCCTGGGCCGGTCCGTAATGCATGCATAACAACTTTCAGTTCGAATTTTACGTTGTGTACTGTACTAAAAGTTACCTGTATTTTAGGGAAACGCTCCACCTTCAACGTCACTTTCTCGCTCAGTATGGAAACAGCACGTCCCTCTGAAATTGCGGTGAATATCTACCAGACTACACAGCGCCATGTCTCAGAAATCAGCACCTCTATATTCGTCGTTGTGGGAACCTCCAACCTGCATCACGAATTATTTTGTTTTCTGATAATTCGTCGAATAATATCATGTTAGTGCTGCATCATAGCTGACGTTTTCTATCTGCTTAACGATATGGATTTTTGGCTCTGAATAATAATTAATTTATCAATAAGCGTAGAATAGATATGTACGTAATCTGTTGTGATTTTGGTTAGTATCTGTAGAGGATCTGAGTCTGAAGCTTTGTTCTGGAGTGCGCCACTAGGAAGGGTAAGGCTAACCAGGGAGGGACTGAAATCGAATGAGCAAGATCAACTGCAGTTACTATTGTTGTATACGTTGGCCACTGACATTAACGGAATGTTGTAGGCTGAAAGTGCTCAAGAAAAGGAAGCTGAGGAAGATACGTGTTTTTGAGCGCAAAAGGGACCAAGTAACAGCAGAGCACTGTATAATGAAGAGCTTCGTAATTTGTTCCCTAAACCAGACATTA
>Ga0123357_10001322_pt1 | contig 26156 bp, 30 predicted proteins | sample TergutEmb28metaG_FD_89873 | JGI IMG/M metagenome (GOLD analysis project Ga0123357, IMG submission 89873) | Embiratermes neotenicus P4 segment gut microbial communities from Petit-Saut dam, French Guiana - Emb289 P4 | ecosystem: Host-associated > Arthropoda: Insects > Digestive system > Gut ...
CGGAGATTCGAACTCCGGACCTGCTGATTACAAGTCAGCCGCACTACCGGGCTATGCAAAGGTGGCGTGAATCTGCGATATGTTGGCATTCTTTTTATTACTTTTCATACCCAGGGTATATAGGTGGTGGAAAAAACGACCGATACTTTTAAAACCGATTAGATAATCGCGCCACGTATTGGATCATAGATATCGATCATGGTGATTGAAAATGGCAGACAATGACGTTAAAAAGATGATCCGCCTGGATTACAAAGCATATCTGGCGGAGAGCGGCAGACTTTATGACACAACGAACGAAGCTGACGCCAAAGAGGCGGACATCTACAACGAGAAATACAGTTACGCACCAATGGCATACATCGTTGGGTCCGGCAAACTGTTCCAAACACTCGATGATGCTATCGCAAAGGCGGAAGTCGGTGTGGAGACAGAAGTACTTATTCCCTCAGAGGATGCGGCAGGCGCAAGAGACCCCAAGCTCATTGAGGTCTACCCCATAAGGGAGTTCAACAGACAGGACATCAACCCGTACCCCGGACTTCAGGTCACACTCGGAAACCGCATCGGACACATAATGTCCGTGGGAGCAGGGCGCGTCAAGGTGGACTTCAACAACCCCCTGGCAGGATTCGATCTGCTGTACAAGTTCAAAGTGACCGAAGAGATAAAAGAGCCGGCAGAAAAAGCAAAGGCAATAGTCGAGGTCAACTTCGGCGACAGCGAGGGATTCTCATTCGAATTCCCCGGAGACAAAGTATCCGTTACTCTTCCGGACCTGGCGAAATTCAACCCGGAATGGCCGATGGCAAGGTTCAAAGTTGTCTCTGACCTCAGAGAAGCTTTCAACGTTGACAAAGTAGAGTTCATTGAAGTCTGGTCCCTCGGAAAGAAAGAACAGAAAGAAGAATAAACAAACATCTTACTTCTAAACCCATTTATATTGGACGGGTGGCCTAGTCTGGATATGGCAGCAGCCTCCTAAGCTGCAGGTCGGGGGTTCGAATCCCCTCCCGTTCGCTCCCTTCCCCAGCAAGCATCATTCAGTTTTGCACAAAGTGATTGGTTTGCACCCGAAGTGCCGTTAAAGCAGGTTAGACGAAGATTAATTTTCAGTTGTTTACGATTTGTAATCAACTGATTGCCTTCTTTCTTCAAACGGGACTTTAATACCGCCCAATATACACGTAGATTTCTCAGGCAGAACTAATGAATTTATCTTCAATTAGCTTCTTTAATCCTTTTTTCTACATGCATAGTGTTAAATCAGTCAAGATCGTTTCACGCTCAAGTGATTATGTGGTATTCTGCACTAACTGCGGGAAGGAGATGCCAGACGGTGCTGCATTCTGTCCGGCTTGCGGTTTCTCTGTAAACGCGCAAGGGCCTCGTAATAATCAAAACAATTGGAACAACGGCAATCGGAACTTTTACGCCCCCTACTATGAGATGAAAGACACAGCGGTCACAATCATTCTCGGAGTGCTTCTGGGTCTCTTTGGTATCATGGGGGTTGGGCAGATATATGCAGGGAAAGTCGGAAGAGGGATCGCAATCATGATCGGCGGGTTCGCTATCGTAGCCTTATCAGTTATTGTGATTTTCTCATACCTCTCATGGTGGAATGTGTACTCTTACGATTATTATAATCCGCCAGACTTCTCAGCGCTGATCGTCATCATGATAGTGATGGAATCGATCCACATAATATATTTCATTTGGCAGGCGTATGATGCATATAAACTAGCCAAAGAGTATAATGATAAATTATACAAAACAGGTCAGCCGCCGTGGTAAATCAACCAGTTTCCTCATGATCGCTGAACATCATTGTCAGCGCATTTCAATACACACTATTACATACTAACAATGCAGATTACATATTACCCAATGGGATAAATATGACATATTGTTCGAAATGCGGAAAAGAGGTTGACGATAACTCAGCCTACTGCCCGGCCTGCGGAGCAGCAGTATCGGGGCAATCTGGATATAATCAGCAGAATAACAACACTAACTACAATCAGAATCAGAACTGGAGCAACAACTATGGCCCCAACAACGGGCCGCAGCAAAACGTGTCACAAGGGCTTGGGGGAACACTTACCATAATTCTCGTGCTTGGGATAATATGGGGTATCCTTTCGATAATAGGGGGCATAGTATACATTGCAGTCGGAGGAACTTTCCTCTTCTTCTCTGGAAGTTTCCTTATTGTGGCGGGTCTGCTCTCTTTCGTGAGCGGAGTCCTTGCGGTTCTCTGTTGCATAAACATTTACAAATTGGAGAACCACAAAAATGCTTTCCTCTTCTGTTTGATAGGTTCAATAATCGGTCTGGTAACGGGCGCCGTCATTGGAGGAGTAATCGGGATTGTATTTGCATTCTTGTTGCAGAAGGAACAGTACAGGTTCAAATCATAAACCAAACGACCGCCTCGGCGGTCTTTTTTCTTATTTATCTCTATGTTTTTATGCAAACCTGAAGCATAAAGTATCCATTATTGTCTGTAAAACCGCATTTTAATATATACTTGTGACCGCAATTCATGCACGGCATATTGCCAGTAATAAAATTTCCATCATATCCCCACAGAAGGATGGGAAAACTCAAAAAAATATTGAGGGATAATATGGCAGAAAAATCAAAAGATAAGAAAAATCCGTTAACGTCGCTGCTGGGCGGGCTCGTGCTTACGATCGTCCTGGTAGTTGTAGTGCCAGTAGTGGTGAGCTATTTTGTAGGGCCAGTCGTGAAAGATATCATCGGCAACGCTTCATTGGCGGGTCTGTCGTCCGGTGCGATAGGCGCTATCGTGATGTTCATCATAATGGTGTTGTTCATGCTGCTTTTGGGCGGAGGAGCGATACTTAGGAGATTCGGTATAATCGGAATAATCGGTTTGATAATCGCGTATGTGCTGATCGGTCAGCTCTGGGGATGGGTCATACCAGTGATAATTGTCGCGATCCTCGGAGGATTCTCATTCCTACGTGAAAAGAAAAAAGGCAAGAAGTGATAAACAAATTCAATCAACATATTCCGGCGGGGTCCGCCCCGCTGTTTTTATTATGTTCAATCTTTGATGAGTTTGAATGAACTGATCGCCGAGTGGACCGCGCCTCTGGAAGTAAGCTTGCTGCCCATAAGAATGATCTCTGAGCACACGAATGACCCAGCATCCAAATTCTTTTCTTCGCTGAGAAGATCGCCGAGTTCCACGGATGGGCTTTTTACTCTCCCCATGGTAACGTGAGCTTTGAACGGCTTCTTGTCATAATATATGGAGGATGCGTCAAGCATAATGTCCAGTTCCGACAATATGTCGTAGAAGGGTTCTCCCATATCTGCGCCGATCCATATAATGCGGGGGTCTTTGACATTAGGAAATGCTCCCAACCCTTTCACGGAAACTTTGAACGAATGATACTTTTCTAAGGATCTCATGCATTCCGACAGTTCTTTTATTTTTCTTAACTCAACCTCGTCAAGGAACCTCAAGGTCAGATGGACATCGTCTGAAACATTGACACCTTTAATCTCTCTGAGCTTTCCCTGAACTTTTCGGACGGATGGTGTCAGAGGTATTTTGATAGATATGAAAGATCTTACCGTTTCCATATTATTTCATGATCGGATAGGATCAAGCCATATTTGAATATGGGTGAAATTATGATACATCACATTAGTCTCGTGATATTGAAAAGATAAAATAGTATGGTTGGATAAATGAACCAGATGGATTCGGCAGAAGAATACGAGAAGACCAAGGAAGTAGAGACCTTGTTGGGCGACCCCAAGAAGGCGATACTAGCAATGGCTATCCCGACCATCATCGCCCTCGCAGCTCAGTCCGCGAATAATCTGGTAGATGCCATATGGGTATCCGGTTTAGGAAGGGATGCTCTTGCCGCAGTGGGGCTGTTTTTTCCAGTATTCTTTACTATCATTGGGGTAAGCACAGGCATTGGGATAGGGGCCGCGGCTGCGATATCGAAGAGGATAGGCGCAGGGAACAAGGCTGAGGCGGACAGAACAGCCACTCATGCCATCGTCCTCGTTCTGATCGGGAGCATAGTAATGACTGTGCTGCTCTTTTTGTTCCTGGAACCAATTCTGAGGGCGATAGGGGCCGGCGCAGAGGAAGGCACGATACAGAACTGCATCAGTTACGGGTTGCCGATCGTGGTCTTCATGTTCGTATTCATGACAACGGGCGTAATGTCGAACATACTGAGGTCTGAAGGTGCGGCCAAGCGCTCGATGTATATACTCATCCTTTCGGCTGTCATCAATCTGATACTCGATCCGTTCTTCATCTACGACTATGGGCTTGGGTGGGGGATCGCCGGCGCGGCGATGGCAACGGTCTTGGCAGAAGGCATAGCGCTATCAGCGATGCTCTACTGGTATTTCATAAAGAAAGATCTGTTCCTGAGGTTCAGATTCAGAGGTTTCAAATTCGAATTCTCCATCATCAAGGACATTTTGGGAGTAGGCATACCGGCATCTCTCCAGATGACGATAGTCTCGGTGGTATCAATATTCATGAATTTGCTGTTGCTGAAAGCAGGAGGAGATGACGGCATCGCTATCTATTCCTCAGATTGGAGGATACTCAGTATACTAATGATACCGCTGATGGGTATCGCAACAGGTATTGTGCCGGTATGCGCGGCGGCATTCGGCGCAAGACGTTATGATAAGGTAAAGGTCGCATACACCTATGCGCTGAAGCTGTCGGTATCTTTGATGGCCGTCATATGCGCTGTCACAGTCATCTCAGCGTCATACATGGTCCTTGCCTTCACATATGATCCCGCCACAGAGTATCTGAGAAGCGGGATGGGTGAATTCCTCATGATCGCAGCTTTACTTCTTCCGTTCATGGCAATGGGAACGGTGGCTGAATCCTTGTTCCAGTCTCTGGGTATGGGGATGAGGTCTCTGACCTCGACGATATTCAGGAACTTCCTTATGGTCCCCCTTTGCTACATCGCGATGATATCGACCACAGGCCTTACCTACATATGGTGGGGAGTGACATTCTCGGAAGTGATAGCGTCCTCGTTCGTTGTGATGTGGAGTTTCCTGATCTTAAGGACGATAATGAAGGAATTCAATTTCGAGAGAAAATTAGCCGGCGTATGACCGCGACACCATCCGCCGAGGCAGTCAAATACGCAGTCGTTTCACAACTTTTAGATAGAAACCAACCATATCCGTTACTATGCCTCGTGCGTTGGTGGTCATTGATTATCAGACAGATTTTGTTACAGGCAGTCTGGGGTCTCCAAACGCAGAGGCGATAGAAAAGAACATCATCGCTAAGATCAAAGAGTACCTGGGGAACGGTGAAAAGATCTTTTTCACGATGGACACTCACGATCAGAATTATCTCGGAACGGATGAGGGCATCCGCATACCGATCGAACACTGCATAAGGGGAACTCCGGGGTGGTCCATCCACGGTCATGTGGCAGAGTATGCGGATAATGGAAAGATAATAGAGAAAAGGACATTCGGAAGTCTAGACATCATAGAGCCATTGAAAGGGTTCGATGAGATAGAGCTGTGCGGAGTGGCCACTAATATGTGCATCATCGCTAACGCCGTCATATTGAAGACCGCATACCCAGATTCAAGAGTGGCCATAGACCCAAAATGCGTAGCAAGTTATGATGAAGACCTACACAGAAAAGCTTTGGAAGTGATGAGGTCGCTTTCGATCGATATCTCGGAGGGGTAACAGGCTTGAACAGGACATTTCCAATAAAGACACTGAACCTCTTTCTCAGGCAGTTCGTCATTTCGGATGCGGCGAAGGCATATGATAATTGGATGTCGGATGAGGATGTTACAGAATTCCTTACTTGGGAAGCGCACAGGTCTCCGGAGGAATCGGAAAGGGTGATAGAAGAGTGGATTTGCTCATATGAATTCGGTACGATGGATTGGTGTATCACTCTGAGACAGAACAAGGAGCAGATAGGCAGCATAACGGCGGTACAGGACTTTCCGAAGGAAGGGTACTGCGAGCTCGGATATTGCCTCGCAAAGGAGTATTGGGGCAAAGGATACATGACCGAAGCGGTGAGAGCGGTCACAGGATTCATTTTTCAGAATACCGATTACAAATGGATACAAGCCAGGTGCGATTCGGAGAACTACGGCTCAAGAAGGTGCCTTGAAAAATGCAACTACAGGCATGTTTCGGATTTTGAACTTCAGCGCGAAAAGGGAGGGGAAATGAGAACATTTCACATGATGAGGATAGACCGCAGAAACACAGGAAGGATGTGATCCCAATGACAAACGACAACTATCAAAAATGCCGCACGTGCAGATTCTGCATCCATTCGGGAAACAGTTGGGTATGTTCGCTCACAGGCACACCAACCGATAGTGACGGCTCATGCGAAAGATACAGGCCGGGTTCCTGCGAGAACTGCAGCCATATGAGAACCATGAATGGGAACGCGCAGTGTGAGATCACGGGAGAGGAGACCGATATCCTTAGCGTCTGTTCTGATTATGACCCGTCCGGAAGAAGGTCAATATGACGCGTTCCTTTTCTTCCTGCTTTCAAAAGCGTTCTTGATTGTTGCCTTGGCCTCGCTTGAACCGGTCAGGACCTTCTTTGCCGAATCTGGTATCCCGTAATATACGATGTTATCCGATACTCCGACATCAAACGCCATCTGCTCTCTCACGGCGGAATATGATGTTTGGAGGTTGCCGATGACCCTGTTCAGAGAGTCTGAGAGCTCATACAGGTTGTCTTCTATGAACTGCTTTTTGTTTCGGAACTGTTTCTTTCCCACGAATAAGGGATTGTATGTTCCGTCAAGATAATCCTGGTCGAGGTCGTCGATCGCATCCATCAGATATACAGAGGCGCTAAGATTCGTGAACAGCTCCTCCAGGTCCTTTCCCGCTTTCTCCCCTGCCATATCCTTCAGGGCATAGGACAGCGACCTGCCGAATGTTTCTCCCATCATCACAGCATCCCCGCATTGGGAGTCCTCCATCTTTCTAAGCTCTTCGAATCCTTTCCCCACAACATCATCATACTCTGGGTATGATCTTTCCGCTTTTTGTATGGCCCGCCCCAGCATCAGCGAAGCGGCATTGCTTTTCACGGACGGTTTATCGAGAGAATCGTCCACAAGTTCCCATTTTGTCAGGAGGATCGTATACGCTGCCATCTTCCTAAAAAGGTCCGAGTCGGCTTTCGGCTTTTTAAGAACGCAGAAGATTGAATTTGTTCCTTCGAAATACGGCGTATCGCTGATCAGCGAGTTCATGATTATTGTGTTGAATGTCATATCATAGTTCACTGCGGATGTTGACATGATACCGAACTCCGACCTAAGCTGGTGGCATGTTTCGCAATAGTATCTTCTGTAGGTGAAAAGGTCTGTATGGGACATTTTCATGTAAAGCGGTACAGTGTATCCAAACATATGATGCGCAAGCACATGAGGGATTTGCAAATAAATATTATCTGTGCACATCCCCAGTATTCCAGTTTCAGACCACACAATTAAATATCCTTAAGGGGTACGCGGATTGTCCTATCCAGATGGATAGAAAGGTGTAAATCATGTCTCCCGATGCAAGAACCATCGAAAGCCTGACCGAGTTGTATATGAGCCAGTCTCCGGCAGCGTTCACGGCTATCGCCATGCATGCCAAACAACATAACGATTATTCGAAACGCGTCGACGAGGCAGAGCACGGAGGCACGCCTGAGTGCACATATTCATGTTGCACGGAGAGGGGATGTTGCTCATCCGGCTGGTGGTATATTGGGTTGGTCGGCTGTGTAGTGGTCTGCTGTGCATTCTGCTGCTACATCACAAGCGGGTTCTATGGCGTTTGGACATACTGGCCTTTCTGAGTCAGATCAGAGAACATGAGGCCCTTCATTTCAGTAATAATAAAACCGACGCTTGACTGCAATATCAATTGCAGGCACTGTTATCACACTCAGAATGAAAGGTCTTCTGAAAACATGAGCATAGAGGTTCTGGACAGACTGTTCAAAATGCTGTCTGAAGAATATGATTCCGTATGGTTCATATGGCACGGAGGAGAACCGCTCCTCATGCCGTTCAAATTCTATAAGGAGGCTATGGACCTCCAGGAAAGATATTTTGGGAAAAATTCTCACAGGGTCGGGAACACCATTCAGACGAATGGGACCATGCTTGACAGAAGATTCATAAATTTCTGCAAAGAGAAGATGATAAACATAGGAGTGTCCTTTGAAGGACCTTACAACGATGTACTTCGGGAGAAGACGGATGTCGTAAGAGAAAAAATCGAATATCTAAGCGATAAGGAGAGAATATTCTCCGTAAGCTCCACAATATCTGCCGAGACGGCATCCAAACAAAAAGAGATCTATGAAAGTTTCAGATCGAACAAGACCGCGGTATCTTTTATACCTGTAATACCCGCAGGATGTGCGGCATGCGGGGACACGGTCCCCGATGCCGATGAATATATCAGATCGAGCATTGAATGCTTTGACAGCTGGCTTCGTGATAAAAAAGCCGACGTGCCTCTGATCCCTCATTATCTGTACATCCTGAACGCTCTCGGGGAACCGCAGGAGTCGGATTGTGCGCACAGTTCGTGTCTGACCAAATGGGTATGCGTCTACCCTAATGGGGACCTCTACCCATGCGGCAAGGGCTGCCCTCCGGAATTCAAACTCGGAAATCTGACAGATATCGGAAAGATATCCGACGCATTTCGCAGCGAAGGACTTGTGAAGATCATCACTGGCACAGTTGAGAGAAGAAATAAATGCGTGGCAGAATGCAACCTCTACAAATATTGTAACGGGGGGTGCAGCATAGACGCGTATTATGAAAAAGGGCTCAATATGACAGGAGGGGATTCGTGCAGGATATTCAAGGAAGTATTCGGGCATGTTCTTTCATCGGTGGAAAAGATAGTTGAGACGCGCCCGGACCTGTCAGAATACAATACCTTTGTAAGAGATGCAGTACTCGGCAAGCTGATAAATCCCAAGCTTAAAGGTCAGTGACCCAGTTCTCCGACAGCATCTATCATTATTTTTACGTCCTTAGGAAGGGAAGATACCCCTATGCAGGTCCTTGCAGGATATGGTGTGTCGAACGTTTCCGCATAGATTGAATTCATCACGGCAAAATCGTTCATATCTCTAAGATACACCGTTACCCGCAGAACATGACCCCTTTCGACCCCTGCGGCGGAAAGGATAGAAACAAGATTCCTCATGGCAATTTTTATCTGTTCTTCTGTTCCGTCTGGTATGGTTCCGCTGACATGGTCAATGGGTATCTGCCCCGAAACATAAACGAGATCTCCGGATATAATGGCCTGAGAATATGGCCCTGAAGGCAGCGGAGCATCACTTGTTTTGATAGGAATCATGTCGTTTGTCCTTCCCCACATCGTCCAGGTCGTACGGCGTACGCTGATAGACATAGTAATTCAGCCAGTTTGTGAAAAGCAGAGTTGCGTGTGATCTCCAAGTGGAGATCGGATCGCGGTGGGGGTCATTCTGCGGGAAATAATTATCAGGGACATGCGGTTTAAGGCCTCTGTCAAGGTCCCTGTCATATTCGTATGCCAATGTTCCAGTGTCATATTCAAAATGGCCTGTGACGAACACCTGTCCGGCTATTTCGGATGTGACAATGCTGACCCCTGCCACCTTTGATTCAGAGATTATATGGAGGCGCGGATTACGGTTTATATCCGAATCGCGAACTTCTGTGTTTCTGGAGTGTGGCATATTGAATACATCATCAAACCCTCTGGTGATAGGGTCATCCTTCACGTTCAGAGTATGGCTGAACACGCCCGACATCTTCTCACTCAACGGGTATTTCGGTATGCAATAGTGATAGTACAGGCCGGCCTGTGCGCCCCAACATATGTGGAAGGTAGACGTCACGTTCCTTTTGGACCATTCCATGATCTCGCAGAGCTCGTCCCAATAGTCAACATCCTCAAAGTTGATATTCTCAACAGGGGCACCGGTGATAATCATCCCATCAAAATTCTTCTCTTTGATATCATCGAATGTAAAGTAGAATTTATCTAAATACTCCTGGGACGTATTCTTTGATTCATGGGTCTTCATCTGCAGCAGAAAGATATCTGTCTGCAATGGACTGTTACCCAAAAGCCTCAGTATCTGCACTTCCGTCTCTATCTTTGTAGGCATGAGGTTCAGGATCAGTATCTCCATTGGACGTATGTCCTGGGACGTTGCACGCCCTTCTCTCATAACGAAAATGTTCTCTGATTCGAGAGCCTCCCCTGCAGGCAGGTCGTCAGGTATTTTTATCGGCATTGAAGGATACTTCCTATGCCAACTCAGATATACATACCTACTTATTTACCTATCTTTAAGAGGATGATTATGCCGGCCGACATATTGGGTGTTTCAATACTCTATGCCCTTTCTCGCTCCGATCCCTTTGTCAAACGGATGCTTTATCATAGTCATCTCTGTTACTAGGTCGGCGTACTCCACTATTTCCGGAGGAGCGCCTCTCCCGGTGAGCACAATCTCTATGTTGCTCGGCCTGCCCTTAAGCATATCTATCACTTCTTTAGGGTCCAAAAGCTTCCAGCTCATAGCGTTGTTGATCTCATCAAGTATCACAAGATCGTATTTTCCGGAATATATCTCGTCTTTTGCTCTTTGCAGAGTCTCACGGGCGATCTGGATATCCTTTTCTCTGGTCACGCTCGATACCATATGATCAAGGCCCAGCGGGAGTATTGTGAAGTTCGGGACCTTCTCTGCCGCTATATGTTCGCCGTAATTCTCGGCTGGTTTGAGGAATTGGATCATAAGGACCTCAAGCCCGCGTCCGGAAGCCCTAAAGGCTAGGCCCAGCGAAGCGGTGGTCTTACCCTTTCCCGGTCCCGTGTATACCTGCACTAAGCCAAGCTTATTTTTTATCTCTGGAGGTATTCCGCTCATTGTAATCATATGGGAATCGTCTCCTGAGAATTAAATACAATCTACAGAAACATGTTGTTTATAATCTTAAAAAATGATGCGGATGGTGATGGAATCCTATGTAAAGAGTCTTTCAAGCGAAAAGAAGACTCTCCTTATCGCATGCTGCACTGGCGCCCTCATCATGCCGCTCATGAGTACGATGATGAATCTGGCACTTGTGGACATCGGTGAATGGTTCACTGTAGGTTCCAAAGACCTAGCAATGGTGAATACGATCTTTCTTTTGGGATCGGTCGTTGCGATGGTGCCTTTCGCAAGATTATCAGACCTCGTTGGGAGGAAAAAGATATTCATCTTCGGCCTCGTCGTCACTATAGTGTCTGCTGTGATCGCAGCTTTGAGTCCTCATTTTTACATCTTGCTGATAATGAGATTCATCTCAGGGGTCGGGGCCGCGGCGGTATCAACGACAAGCGTCGCGATGCTCACAGAAGTATTCCCCTTTGAAAGAAGAGGGTGGGCCATCGGGATACAGACCGCATGCATCTATGTCGGCAGTGCGATGGGCCCGGCCTTCGGAGGATTCATATGCGGATTTCTAGGATGGAGGGAGATATTCTTCCTGACGATACCTTTTGCAGTCGTTTCGCTGTTTTTCTTACTAAGATTCAAGAGGGAACTCGTAACGTGCGCAGGGTGTATGGATTACCGCGGAGCGATATTGTTCAGCTCAACGATCATGGTAACGATGTGCGGCGCGATCGGCCTTCCTGATATTTGGAACGGCAGCATAGAGCTTCAAAACCTATGGTCGCCTTTACTGATCGCTATTGGCCTTGTGATGCTTTATTACTTCTTAAGATCGACGAAAAAGGCGGAATTTCCGGTTCTCGACACCAGCGTTTTCAAGTACAAAGTATTCTCAAGGTCCTGCCTCGCGGCTTATATGAACTATGCATCATCATATTCTGTCTCTTTCTTCATGGCTCTGTATCTGCAGAGCATAGGAGCTCTTTCGCCTATGCAGGCGGGACTGGTGATAATGATACAGCCTGCCATTCAGGTCGTCCTTACAGCGAAGTTCGGAAGCCATTCGGATAGGATCAAGGACAAGCGCGTACTGCCTACGCTGGGCATGGCCATAACAGGTGTCGGCGTAGCGATGATAATATTCCTCGGTACGACAGTCAATTTCTGGTTCGTCGGTCTGTTATTGGTCATCCTCGGTGTGGGGTATGGCGTATTCGCCGCGCCGAACACAAGTGCGGTCATGTCATCTCTTCCGCCGAAGAACCGCGGAGCGGCATCGGGAATGATAGCGCTCGTCAGGCAACTGGGGATGATGACAAGCATGACCATCGCCATGTGCAGCATATCGATAATAATGGGAACTGCGGACGATCTTGGTCCATCAACAGTCGATTCTTTCGGTCCGTTCGTTACGGTATTGCAGGTAGCATTCACGGTATGTTTCATCATGTGCGTGGTAGGGACGATCGTCTCTTGGTTCAGAGGGAACAACCCTGAAGGAATATCAGAATACGAATGACCCAGCAATTTAGTTATTCCTAATTTTAGTATTCTCTAGAAAGATGTAAATATGCAGATGAATATCAAAAAAATCAATGTCGGACACCGCAATGGAGAATTACAACTTCCAAAAAATCGTATTCGTTGTGGCGGCGGTCCTTCTAATAATTAAGTTCATTGCGTATTTTCTGACAAATTCGGTCGCGATATTCACAGATGCCGCAGAGAGCATCGTGAACGTTGTGGCTGGAGCAATGGGCCTCTATGCTCTCTATCTGTCCGCGCAGCCTGCAGATAAAGATCATCCCTTTGGCCACGGTAAGGTCGAACTCATTTCGGCGACCGTAGAGGGGGCCATGATAGCGGTCGCAGGTGCGATCATAATATTCGAAGCTGTCAGGAATATGGGATCGAGAGAGATACCTTCTCTGGAGATGGGGCTGCTGCTGATAGTATTCGCTGCAGCCGTAAATTTCATAGTAGGTCTGACAGCCTACAGGAAAGGGCGGAAGAACAGATCGATGGCCCTAGAGGCAAGCGGAAAACATCTGATGACCGACACACTCTCCTCCCTTGGCGTAATTGCCGCTCTAGCAATCATTTACGTCGGGAAGACTTTTTTCGAAAGAGATCTTTCGATCCTTGACCCGATAATAGCTTTGATTCTAGGAGTATTCATAATCATAACCGGTTCTGGCGTGATAAGGAAAGCCATGGATGGGATCATGGATAAGGCGGATGTGGAGATCCTCGAAAAGACGGTTGTTTCTTTGAATGAACACAGGTCGGATGCATGGATCGACATCCATAATCTCAGAGTGATAAAGTATGGAGCAAAGCTGCACATCGAGATGCACGTCACGCTTCCGTTCGATATGACGATAGCCGATATGGAAAAGGAGAACCGCCGTCTTCATGAATCGGTAGAATCAATGTTCGGAGAATCGGTCGAACTCATCATGATGCCTGAGCCTTGTAAGGAATTCTCATGCACCCATTGCAAGAAGGATTGCAGCGTCAGACGTATGGGATTCATCGAGAACATCAATTGGAATGTCAACCTGCTGTCACAGGGATATCAGCATGCTTATGGAAACCATGTGGTGATAAAGGACCTTGATAAAGGTGAGATTTAACTATCAATGATGGTATAGTCCTTCTATGATTTTCAACAGGCAGAAGAATGTTCCGGAAGAGATATCCAAAGTAAGACTCGACGAGTGGTATTCCGGCCTGAGCGATCAGAACAAGGTGAAGCTGGGAAGATACCTCGCAGGCTCTGATACTTCATCTGCGCTGAGTTTCACTCTGTCTGTCATGAGGAGTGCGAATATAGAGGAGAACTATTCCATGGCGGTCATCATCGGCGAGAATATCCTCAATAATGATCTCAAAAAAATAGAAAGATTCGATGTGCTCGAAGAGATAATTCCAGCTTATTACGGCGTTAAAAGATACGATGACTGCCTGAAGTGCTGCGAGAAAGGGATAGAAATGATCCCAGATGTGACAGGCATCTTGAAAGAGAGAAACGGCGGCAGCCTGCCGGAGAAGATAATGTGCCGTAACTACACGATAAACGTTCTAATAAGTGCGTACGGCGACTATGATGCGGGAGATGCGGCTTTGGACAGATTCTACGAGATGGGACTGATTTCAGAGGAAGATCTGGGATACAGGAAACAGAGCCACAAGATACACAGGCTGCAGAGAACATTTGACAGCATCTTTACTGTGAAGCTCAAGGACCAATGACATCCTTCCACAATATCATTGGAATGACATCTATCGCAGGCTCCTCGTAAGGATGCACTCTTCGTATCGCAAGTATGACCTTTTTCAGATCATCGGCTTTCACTGCAAAATCAATGCGGAGCTCTTTTTCCACGGAGATCTCCCCAACCCTGCCGCTGAATGGGTTCGATCCTTCCAAAGACCTCCATGTACCATCCGTCATTGTCATAGAAAATACTCTGTCGTAGCCCGGATATATCTGTTGCATCGAGCTGTTGACCTCGTCCATCAGCCGGTCTTTATACTCTGCGGGTATCGTTAGAGATATCTTGTACGCAGTCGGTTCCATGGGATCAGCTTTTTGAGGATGTGCGAGGGCGATCCAGGTTTCCAATGAGGTCATCGATCTCTTCCAGCCTTTGCTCGAAATCGCGGCGCATGCGTTTTGCGCCTCTCCTCAGGTAAGTTGTGCTTGCCAGCGTCGCCATGAAGGACACCGGAGGGAACAGGTACATTAAACCGCCGATTATGGCAGTAGCCTTCTTCAGGTCGCTGAGGCTGTTTATCGTCCCGATTAGGGAATGGTCCTCTTTGTTGGGAAGCTTTCCGCTGAGAGAACGGTACATGAGCCTCTGTCCTCCCATGACCACCTCCATACTCCACTGAACTGCGCCGAGGATTGGAGCCGCTACGCCCTTCGGAACTGTTTTTTTGTCGAGTATCGCCCTCCTCAGGTCGTCAGCTGTGCTGCCTTCGAACTCCGTCCACGTATATCCAAAAGTGTATTTTGAATGGGCATCGCTGGCCGACATCGGCGCCCACCTGCCGGGATATCTATCCATTACGCTCTGAGCAAAAGGATTGGAATATTTGTCCGGATGTCCGCCATTCATTACTTCAAATCCGTCAAGGTCTATCTCGAATATCTTTTCTTTCAGACCTGGCACATGGAAACTGAAGGGATGGGGGGCGATAGTGAGGCCGCCCTGTTCTCTTATAATGTCAACGGTCTCCTCAATGGTCTGATGGGGCTGTATTTTTTCTGTCAAGAAAAGCCCGATTATCTCTCCATCGGAGGTCATCACTTCTTCGCCGATGATCACATCAATGTCATCAAACTGTTCTGCATATTTCTGAGCGATGAATGCGCCTGCGGTCTCATTGTGATCAGTAACGCAGATGACATTGAACCCACCCTTCCTCGCGCGATCAACCAGAGACTGAGGTTTCGTCATGGATTCTGGGAAATGAAGGAATCCTAATGTCCCAAACCCGGAGTACTCTGTGTGAAGGTGCGTATCTGCTTTTCCGATACGGTCCATAACCTTAGAGAGAAATACAATATTTATAATAATTGCAGACCAAGCCCCCGACCGAATCCCAGAATCCCAGGAGAATGTGACCGCGGAGATCTGGGCATCAGAATTTCAGCACTACAATAAGTTCAGGAATGTCAAGGTCAGGAACATTGCTGATGAGGATAGACCTCAGAAAATCAGGAGACGCAGTTCGATACCAGAGTCAGATAGATTGTGTTCTGTCCTCTTGATAAATATATTCTCTTAAATTCTTGATCTCTATGGAAACCAGTGCCGTGCGTTTTTCATTTAGATAAGGGAGGACCCTCTCAAATATTTCAAGAGCGCCTTTCAGATCATCGGAGTTCTCTTTCTCTATCCCTGCTTCCAGCGCAATCATGGCGATTTTTCTCTGCAGTTCGCAGGCCTTCTCTCTTTCTTTGCATTGGGAATATAAACTTATTGCTGTCTCAACATGGGTAAGGGCTTCCAGAAGATCCCCCCTCATCACAGAAAGGTTCGCCAACGATACCCTGATCATCCCTACTCCATCGTTGTACTGGAAAAGTCTGCATGTGCTCTCTGCGGATTCGAACAAAGCCTGAGCTTTATCATACTCTCCTTTCTTTATCAGGTCGATCGCGGAGTTGTTCATTCCTTTCAGCCCTTCCGCAATGATCATTATCCTCTCGTCCATGTTCTTATTCTCCTCAGCCCTTAACAATTCCTTATCGGGTGTTTTTCCGCATCACATTTCCATTCCGTCATCGTCCTTTCCCATGGGGTCATCCTTTTTGTTATCTCTTCTATCCATTGGATCTTCTTCCTTGTTGTCATTTTTATCCATTGGATTCTCGGCCTTCTCATCCTTCTTATCCATCGGATCTTCTTCCTTGTTGTCATTTTTATCCATCGGATCTTCTTTCTTGTTATCTTTATCCGTGGACCCATTCATTCCATCGTCTTTTTTATTAGAATATGCGTCAGACTCTTTCTCCTCCGATGCATTCATGTCGTTGTCTTTTTTCTTGGGGGATCCGCCTGCATCATCCTTGTCTGTTGTATCATCTTCTTCGCTGATGTCCTTTTTGCTGGATCTGTTCGTGTTATCTTTTTCCGTTTTACCGTCCGAACCTTCTTTATCCATGCCGCCGTCTTCTTTTGATTTCTGAGGCCTGTTGTTATCCACAGGGTCGGCCGCGTCCTCGTCCTTTTTGGACTTGTCGCCCCCATCATCCTTCTTATCTTTCGGGCCTTCCTCTGCATTTTTGCTTTCAGCGCCCGCATCATCTTTTGACCTGGAGGATCCTTCTCCGTCTGCGGTCTTATCCGTGTTCGTGCCGTCCTCTTTTTTGGACACACCACTGCCACCGTTTTCCGCTGCCTTGCCTGTACCATCCTTCTTTAGATCGGATTGTTCGTCGGGGTCCCCCTTATATTTTGTTTTTTCTGTATCGGACTTTTCCGTTTCTTCAACCCCAGGATTGTCCTTTGTCTTCTCGGCGGACTCTTGTGTCTTTTTATCTTTGTCTGTCTCTTTCTCGCCGGCCTTGCCTTTCTCTGCCGGCGGTTTTGCCCTCTGTATGGATGGTCTCATCCGCGTATCGCTTTTCCTTTCGAATGCAATGTCCATCATGTTTCCCTCCGGCGTAATGGCTATATCGAAGGAGTCATCCTTCTTGGCCCGAGAGGGAGAGACCTTTTCCTTCTTGGCAACGGGTTTGTCCATGACATCATCGTATTCTTCCGATAACAGATTGCTCTGCAGGCCGGGCGTGAAACTCTTTTTCACAGGGAGATCATGGAAAATGGCATATTCCTGATACTCCCATGGCTTCCTGGATGGGTTTGTATAGTTCTGGTCCTTCTCTCCGAGTTCTCTGTCCCGCCCATCCAGGCTGTACAGCCACGACATTATCTTATAAGGTACATTGATGGCCTCTGCCTGCCCCATCGAATCAATTATCTCTTCCAAAGCGTTCTGATCTGTTTCGATGCCGCAGTCTTTGTTAGGTTCGATAGTGCATGGGCTAGGCATCTCTGCGATAGTCTTTTCGGCATCCGCATCGGTCATCCTGAACCGTTCGATCCCACACGAGAAATCTTCTGTACCTATGAATAGGATGAATCTCGCGAGTTCCTCATATGGTATCGGAGAGGGCAGTTCGATCAATATCTCATCTGGACCGGCTGCCTCAGGCCCAAGCAAAGTGCTGAACATCGTCCTCCCGTCCTTGGAGGTCACCTCAACCCCACACTGGACCGACCCATCGCTCAAAAGAGGTTCAACATCCTTATCGAATTTCACAGTCATGCGCAGCCTGCGCAGGGAATGTTTGCTCCTGTCCTGATTGAACGCCCACTTATCCGGCCTGACCGGATCGCACCCCAGATACCTGTTTAGTTCGCTGTACCCCATGATACAGAATTTGGATGCTGTCAGGCAGAGCGAGAACGCTTTGAATTCACCTTCTTCGCCATATGGGTATTTTTTTTCCTTGCCGAATTTTTTGAGATCGTTCTGCAACTTTCTGGGTACTTCTTTTTCTTCGAATTGAACATCGATCGCTTCGGTTATCTTCTGCCGATCTCTGGTCAGGCATATGTTCCCGATGTACTCCTCGAAAATGGAAGTGTCTCCGATTTGCTTAAGAATATCCGGAGGGAAGGCCAGTTCCATTATCTCTTCGTTCAGTGCCTTCCTTGTGATGTTTGTCCAGGCCTCAACCCACTTTTCCATCCGGCCGACCTTTTCTGATATAGTTTTAACAGACAAAATCTCATTAGGCGCCATCCTGTGTCCGTTCTCGACATGTGAATATTTAAAAGACAGCGTTCGAAGCGGATCAAGATGCTTGCCGCGATATGTGGAAAGTAGCTCTTTGCTCCTCGCCTCCGACTTCACTTTTCCGATCTGCCACTCGATGCCGAGAGCATCCGCAAAACACGTTGCTAGGAAACGCGTCGGTACGGCGATCGTTCTTCTTTTTTTCGGGATCACACTTTCCTCGGAAATCGGGTTGGCGAGCATGTAGTCGATGTATTCCTCAACAAGCAGGTGCTTAGATCCCCTTTCCCCGATGATGTCGTCGAACCATCCTCCGGCATATTCGTTCACATATGCGTGCCCGAACATGTCCGTTGCGTAATGGGTCATCATGCCGAGGATAAAAGCATACACCTGACCCCGTTCCTTACCCTTCGGGAGTGCTCTGAACCGATCGAACAGATATTCCAGCCACATCCCAGACTCAAATGGATGGACCAACATCTGGCTGAACATTATGTCCGGAAGCGTGTCGCATCCCGCCGCACCGCCTCTGAAGTAATCTTCGTTCTCCAAAATGACATTTACCACATCATCTGGCACCCTGTAGTCCCCGCCCTTTGTCGGAAAAAATACCATCTTAGGAGAACCTTTGTTCCCCGAAGGGAACGGTTCCCTGAGGGTGCCGGACGAGTAGTCCCCCTTCGCATCGGGTATACGGAGCTTTCCTCCGCCGCTTGCCAACTCATCAATTAAGAGGTTGGCAAGATAGACGTGCGTGAGCAATCTCACCGTCTGTCACCACAATCCCGCACAAAGCATGTGCATCCGCCTTCCCGCACTCAGGTCCCTGTAGTTTTGCCCTGTGCGCTGATCTCCATCTGTTTGATATTCTCTTCATATTGCAGTTGCTGCGCCTGCGCTCTGAGTTCTATGAGGCGTTGCATCATGGGGTTCGGCGGTAGAGGGACCAGACGGACCCTTAGGGTGCTTGAGGCCTCCTCCTTGAAGCTGAACTTATTTGTATAGCTGGCATTGATCGTCGATGCTTTGACGGTCGATCTTTGTACATTGATCCTGCCTCTGTTCAGAGATATCGATGTTGATGTGGACGGGCCGTATTCTGTCTCTTTGCTCCACGATGAATCGCTGTCGTTGCTCATTGAGATGGCCATTTTCACCTCGATTATCGCATCGGAGAACTGATAGAATGTCGGCTGGAATCCGGCCCCTATCATAGATGTCTCTATCTGGACGTCGTTACCGTGTTCATCCAGCATCGGAATGAGTACCGACGAATTCTTATCGTCCCCCATTACCTTCAGCATCTCTATCGAGTTCCTGTCAAGCGCGGCTTGGGACTCGGCGATCGCGGATGCGACTTGATAGACCATTTGCCCGAACGGAACGTCCAGTATCTCTTGCCCTATCCCCATTGTGATCAACTGCCTGTGCTTTCGCTGTCTTCCTTTGCCTTAGCGATCTTTGCCTCAGCTTCTTTGATCTTGATCTCTGTCTCCGCCTGGATCATCTGAGCCTTAATCTCAAGAAGCTTCTGGAGGAAAGTACTCGGCGGGACCGGCGTTATCCTCGTCCTCAGCAGGCTTGACCCGCTGGCTTCATAGGAGTACTTGCTGGAATATGAGGCGTTGACGGATGCAGAGAAGCAGCCGAACCCGGCCTTGGCGGACACAGATAATGACGCTTCCGTGCTGCTGGTCATGGTTATAGCCATCTTCACTTCGATGATCGTATCCGTGAACTGATAGAAAGTTGGCTGGAATCCCGCCCCTATCAGTGACGTTACAATCGTAGTGTTGTCATTTTTGGTGACATCCGGTATCTCCACCTTAGCCTTGCTTGAGTCGCCCATGATCTTGGCAATCTCACAGCTCACCATATCGAGCTTCAATTGTCCTTCCGCTATCGCTGATGCAAGTTTGACGACCATTTCTGGAAATGGCACGTTCAACAGTTCTTGTCCTACATTTGTCATGTTTTTCTCTCCTTATTTTTTCTTTATTTATGCTGTTTATAACTCCCTAGCAATATTCTTTGCCGGCACCGCTTTGATGGATAGTTTAAGCGGCACAACATTTTCGGCGGGCGTTCCCGCATCGACCGTTTTAAAAACGGGTTTGTCATTGTCTTTTATAATAACCGTCTTAAGGTCCAGCTCCACATCGCTCATCATGTAGCCAACGGGCGATTTGCTGGTCCTTTCGTTGAATTTATCTATGAAGCCCCCAAGCATATCAGAGAGGTTCTCGTCTGTGAGTATCACTCCCGTGTCCTCAGATGCGTTCCCGGCGGATGCCGTCTTAACGCGTGCTATTGCCGGCGGGGAGATTATGCTTTTCATCAGGTCCACCTGAGCCCTCAGTACGATGTTGTCCCTCTCCAGCGCTTCGATCCTTGCCGTAAGATCATCAAGTGTAACCATTTCACATCTCCTCCGCAGTCAGTACCAAGACCTTGTCTGCCATCATAACTTCCCCCTCCGATACAGATTGGGCAGTCACCACTCCATCTTTGACCCCCCAATCGTTCCCGTTCTTGTCTATGAAGGATGAATTGACCGCAGCGCCGGACAATATCCTTCTCGCGGCTGCCACAGTGGATCCAGTCACCTTTGGTATCCTGACGACCGCGGGCATGGGCACAGGAACGAATTTTACCCTCAGGGATGTCTCCTGGGTGCTGCTGGTCTTGTACAGGCTGTTGTACTTTGTGTCAGGGACCCTGGCGAGGAGCTTGACGGGCCGCATCTGATTGATTGTGCCTTCCTCTGTTTTTTCATAAGACATCTCTATTTCCATCTTTAGATCAAACTCGACTTCCGGCATGACGTACCAGGTGGCCGTCAGGCCATAACCTGAGAGTTCGCTGTCGTTCAGAATCTCTTTCTGCATCCTCAGTGCGCCCATGTCCAACTGCAGCTGGGCGTTCGCGAGTCCCTCTCCGATATTGGCCAGTATCCCGGATATGTCCGAATAGACGTCCCCTATGTTTGGATCACTGCCGGAACTGTCCTTTTGCTGAGCAGTCTTGGAATCTGCCGCTGATACAGCATTTGCGACCGCACCGCTTCCGACGGGTGTCAGCACAACTTCAGGCTCGTCGAGTCCTATACGCGGATTTTTTGCGATGATATTGTCGCTGGAAAGGAGCGTGCCTTTTGTCGCGATTTTTGTATTTAATACTCTGGTCGCTATCGGTTCGTTTGGAATGTATGGTTCTTCAAGAGCGAGCGAGGCCCGGAGTTTTTCTTTCGTCATATCGCCCTGTTTTATTTGAGAAAGAATGTCGTTCACTGCGGATTCCGAGTTCGAGACACTGCTATCCATTGACAACACCCTCGCATTGTCGCATATGGCTACCCCATCTGAGTACGCTTTGCTCATATAGTTTAATGCCGCCTGCGCCGTTGTCTGTCTCGCTTTAATCAGATCAACGATGGAACTATTCAATGGCGGCCATATATCCAGCCATAGTGCGAGTTCATTCTCGGTGGCTTTCTTCAACGCAGAAAAAACAGAGTCTAGCGTCACGTCCTCAGGCAACTTTGTTCAACCTCGATAAGTATATTGGTTATTTCTATATAATAGAGAGATGTGTTCGCGCTCTATAATGACAGGGCTGAAAAAAAAATCGGGGCTAAATATGTCCAAACGATGATGTTTTATGCAGAATACTATACATATTTCTAGAATTGCAGTGATTTTTGAAACAAATCCTCTCCCAAGGAAATTTCCAATGTAAAACAATAGATACTTCTTATGTCAATACGGGGCGGTAAGAGTCATGGACTTGAGGAAGCATTTAGGGGTCCGTGCTCACAGAAACGTACGTGAGAAGTTTACAAGGCTGGACGTCTCGGCCGCCACAAAAAATTAAATAGTCTAAAATCCACTCCGTGTCAGTATTCATATCAAAATAGTATGAAATAATGGTATGAACGACAGTCAATACGGTGAAACAATGCCGAAGACCATTTATCTGGATAATGCAGCCACAACGAAATTGAAACCCGAGGTCCTTGATGCCATGATGCCGTATCTCACGGAGAAATACGGCAATCCGTCCAGCATCCATTCCTTTGGAGCAGAATGCAATGTTGCCTGCGAGAATGCAAGGAAGACGATAGCAGGGCTTATCAATGCCAAGGATAACGAGATATACTTCACATCCGGCGGAAGCGAATCCGACAACTGGGCAATAAAATCCGTGGCATACATGAAAAAGGAAAAAGGAAGGCACATAATCACATCGGCGATCGAACACCATGCGGTGATGGAGACCTGCGAGTTCCTGGCAAGGGACGGTTTCCAAGTAACATTTGTCGGCGTTGACGATAAGGGAATAATAAAAATGGACGAGCTCAAAGCAGCCATCCGCCCAGACACGATTCTGATATCCATAATCTACGCGAACAATGAGATCGGTACGATACAGCCTATCAAGGAGATCGGAGAGCTGGCACGTTCGAAGGGAATATTGTTCCACACCGACGCGGTTCAGGCTTTTGGCCATGTCCCGATAGATGTTGAAAAAGAGAACATCGACATGATGAGTGCAAGCGCGCACAAAATACACGGGCCGAAGGGCATAGGGATGCTTTACATCAAGAACAATGTGAAACTCGTGCCTATGATACACGGCGGGCCGCACGAAAGGAAGAAGAGGGCAGGCACCTCCAACGTTCCTGGCATAGTCGGGTTCGGGAAAGCGGCCGAACTTGCCAAGATCTCCATGGCAGCGAACAATGCCGAGATGATAGAGAAAAGGAACTACCTTATCGACAGGATACTGAAAGAGATACCTTACTCAAAACTCAATGGGGACAGGGACAGAAGACTTCCAGGGAACGTCAACATCAGTTTCAGATACATCGAAGGAGAGTCTATGCTCATGATGGTAGATATGAAGGGCATAGCCGCCTCAACAGGATCTGCATGCGCATCCGGTTCATTAGACCCGTCGCACGTGCTTCTTGCGATAGGCTTGCCGCACGAGGTCGCCCACGGATCGATCAGGATGACGATGTCGGAGTTTACGACCAAAGAAGAACTGGATTACACCGTGGAAGCATTGAAAGAGGTAGTGTCCAGGCTCAGAGCAATGTCCCCATTGTATGAGGACTTCATGAAGAATAAGGAGGAGTGAGAATGCAATACAGCGACAAAGTGATGGACCACTTTACCAACCCAAGAAATGTGGGAGAGATAGAGAACGCCAGCGGCGTCGGTACGGTGGGGAATGCCAAGTGCGGAGACATAATGAGAGTATACCTCGACATAGACGATGAAGGGTTCATAAGGGATGTCAAATTCAAAACGTTCGGATGCGGCGCGGCAGTGGCCACGAGCAGCATGGCGACAGAACTCATCAAAGGAAAGCACATCAACGAAGCCCTCAAACTCACCAACAGAAGCGTGATGGAGGCCTTAGATGGTCTGCCTCCCATAAAGATACACTGTTCCGTTCTGGCTGAGGAAGCCGTCCGTGCAGCCCTGTGGGACTATGCCGATAAGAAAGGCTTGAAAATAGACGGCCTTGAGAAACCCGCCGAGGACATACACGACAGCCATCACGAAGATCTTCACGAAGACGACTGATAGGATGATCAACGAGAATCTGACCGACCTCATCGGTAAAACGCCGTTGCTTAGGCTCAAGAACATTGAGAAAGAGTACGAACTTGATGCAAAGATAGTTGCAAAGATCGAGACCAAGAACCCTTCCGGCAGCGTGAAAGACAGAGCGGCATTCGCGATGGTAGAGGATGCCGAGAAGAAAGGTCTTCTCAAGAAAGGGTCCGTCATCATCGAGCCAACATCGGGGAACACAGGGATAGGGCTTGCCGCGATATCGGCTGCCAAAGGATACAGGCTGATCCTCACGATGCCCGATACGATGACGGTGGAACGCCGCAATCTTCTCAAAGCATACGGGGCAGAACTCGTCCTCACCCCCGGGAAAGACGGGATGAAAGGCACGATCGACAAAGCCGAAGAACTTAACAAGGAGATCAAAGGCAGCATAATACTAGGTCAGTTCACAAATCCTGCGAATCCGAAATATCATGAGCTCACGACAGGGCGGGAGATATGGGAAGATACTGATGGAAAGGTGGACATATTTGTTGCGGGGGTAGGCACCGGAGGAACGGTAACCGGTGTGGGAAAATACCTCAAATCCAAGAATAAAGGCGTTAAGATCGTAGGAGTTGAACCCGCGGAGTCAGATCTCCTGTCAGGCGGGAAAGCAGGGCCGCATAAGATACAGGGAATAGGTGCAAATTTCGTTCCGGACCTCTTTGACCGTTCTATTGTGGATGAGATAATGAGGATACCCGGAGATGAGGCCATAAGTTTCGGCAGAGAAACGGCAAGGAAAGAGGGACTGCTCGTGGGGATATCATCAGGCGCAGCGCTCGCCGCATCAGTGAAACTTGCAAAAATGTCTGAGAATAAAGGCAAGATGATAGTATTCATCGTCCCAGACGGCGGCGAAAGATATCTTTCATCAGAGATGTTTCAGTAATTCGGTATCCCGATCTCGATGAACTGACCTCTGGAGCTCCAATCCATCATATCTGCCAGAGTAGTCCCATCAAGGACAGAGTTCACTGCATCGTCAAGCTTTTTCCATAAGATCATCGAAACGCACTTGTCGGATCTTTTGCAATCGTTCATATCCGCAAGGCATGAGACGGGGACAGTGTCGCCTTCCATCAGCTTGATTATCATCCCTACTGTGTATTCTTTCGGAGGCTTTGAGAGCCGATATCCTCCGTTGGGGCCTCTTTCGCTTTTGACGAAACCGGCTTTGTTTAGGGAAGAGATTATTTGTTCAAGATATTTTATCGGGATATCCTGCCTTTCTGCAATATCCTTCAGCTTCACATTTCCCTCTGAACCGTTCAGCGAGATGTCCAGCATACATCTCAGCGCGTAACGTCCTTTAGCGGATATGAGCATGAATGGATAATCAAATTCAAGCGTAAAAGATTTCCTACTAGCTCACAGGGTATCTCTTAAAGAGTGTCTCCGAGCAGTATGTCCAGTTGGTTCGATACGAACAGCCTGAGCTGGTTTTTTGAACGTACGTCAACGCCGGAATATTCTGCGAAGCCTTCAGGATCGGAGGATACGGTCATGAGGAAGCAGACCATTTTGAATATCGAATCCGCATCTTTTTTATCCGGTGTCACGCCGTCGTGCAATTCCTTTAATTCGATAAGCTTTGATGATGTTCTCAGAACATCCTTCGTGAACGCCGCGGTATCGTTACTGAGCCCTAATTTAGTATACTGCATGGATGTTCCGCAGATATTTACGAGATAGTCAAACATCGCTTTTCTGGAAGTGTCCTTGCCGGGTGGTGCATCTGTATGATGATACCCCTCCATCGCCGATACGGCTTCCTTCAGAAGGTTGTCCTTGGAACCGAAGTAATAGTTCACCATGGCCGGGTTTATTCCAGCATTCTCGGCGATCCTCCGGGTGGTTATCTTGGTATCGTTGTCCGCTGCGGATAATAATTCTACCGTTTTTTGTATAATTTCATCGATCTTATTTTTTGTGTGCATCCAATACTAAACATGTTTTGAATGTATTTAATATATTCCAAATAGGGCAATTATTAAACATATTTAAAACATGATTGATACATCTATCGGAGACCGCTAAAGAAAAATACGAATATCGCGTACTAATAATGTCAAGAGATGAAGGGCAGCCGACGGTAGGATCTGATCCAGCTGAGGAACTTCCCTCCTCCATAGGGCAAGATGAACCGGGAAATCCGGTAAGGCGAGAGCTTTGGCAAGGGCCCAGAAACG
>Ga0123357_10001323_pt1:0-7500 | contig 26142 bp, 15 predicted proteins | sample TergutEmb28metaG_FD_89873 | JGI IMG/M metagenome (GOLD analysis project Ga0123357, IMG submission 89873) | Embiratermes neotenicus P4 segment gut microbial communities from Petit-Saut dam, French Guiana - Emb289 P4 | ecosystem: Host-associated > Arthropoda: Insects > Digestive system >...
AAAAAGTGTTAAGTAGTAAAAAAATCCAACTACTCTTTGTTTTAAAAAAATATGAAAAAAAAATTTTAAACTTTCTCTAAAAAAAAAAAAAAAAAAAACACCTTAAGAATTTTAATGTGATATTATGCAACTTTCAATACATGTACAGGAAAATTATATAACCCACCAGGAAAACGTACAAACAGTCTCTCTCTTAAAAGTTTAATAGGCCGTATGTCACATGATTAGATGCGCACGGGTTAGTGTTACACGTCTAGGTTCAACTATTTTCTTTTGCAAGACTGGCAATTCCATCAGCACAAGAAACACAGACTTGGTTATTAATTTCTCAGAGACACAGTTATATCGTAACGTTAAGGGCACATACACCTCTAACGTGCTTCTTTTCAGGTTTCATATCTCCAATGTGTTGTGTGCTTAATTTGTGGTCTCGCAACAATGTGCATACCTGTGGGTACAATCCCACGTTTCGAAGAAACAAGCTCCCTCCACCTTCAAAATCGACCAAATTTGTGTAACAAAAGCAACTGCTCTTATTGTTACAATCCTGCTCTCACTAAAGCCGTATTTGTGCTAGCGAAATGCGTTGGAAGGACAGCAGAAGGTGCTAGGACCATAAAGAACATAGTTACACTGACCCTTACAAACAAAAAGTGGAACTACTTCATGACAGAAGCAGGTCTGGTCAAACCACTCGATCTGTGAAGCCTGATTTCCGCATTATTACCGCTCTATTAGGAAAGTGTTGGTTGATTCACAATTGTTTACACTCAACGGTACACAGACTCGGTACATGTAACTGCAAATGAACAGGCCAGTTGAATATAGGCAGCAGTCCTTTCTCGGACATCTTCGTCCTTCGTCCTTCTTACTTTCCGTAACTTTTTCGTACAACTTCCCCTTCCTTCCTAGCCCTTATCTGTGTTAAAAGTGGATTTTTATACTGATATCCCTTTAAATGACGGAAGTCCGAACACAGCGCTTCCACCGGTGTAATAGGTGAAAAACTGCACGTTTCCATGAAAACGCATTGGGAACACTATACACGGAGTCACAACCGCCTCCTACTAGGCCTACGTATATAAAATGCGTCAACATAACGCTTCGGTCGCTTCATTCCCTGGGGACAGAAGCCCCGCTACCCAATAAATAAGACACCATGCGACGCCCGGAGGCTGTGCCAACAAATACATTTGAACTGCAACTCGGACAAGTTCATTCATCCGAACGCTCAGGACAGCCGCTCGAATTCCCTAACGGGAAGGCAATTTTAAATTAATTTTTGTTTCCCGGGACGGGACAGCTTAGACGGTAAAGTGACTGGCGAGGTAGGAGAAGCCTTTCAATTGTTGACGCTGTCAACAGCCGAGATCCAAGAGCGTCGGTGGCAGGCCGATGAAGTAAAAAACAGGGAACACTGGCGGAATGATACTGATGGGGAAACACGTGTACTCGTAGTCAAAGTGTCCCAGCACCACTTTGACCACTGTAAATCCCACAAAAACTGCCCTGGGACTGCACCCGTGCTTCCGCGACGTCGACGGGTTACACAAGCGACGTTCGATTCCCTACAGAGACACCTCTCGAGCCAATCCGGCTTCTAATCCAGAATCTACTATTGACTTTTTCCTTTGGATTAAGTGACCGGAACGTGGAGCTACATTTACCTTCACACCTCCACACACCCTCATGCCACCGTGCTCTGACACAGGAAAAACTTAACGTTCCCGATCGCTACTGGGCGATGGGATGATGACCCATATGCACATCGAGTTACACGGTCACCATACCCACTTCGGTCACTATGGTTACTGTCTTGCAGAGCGTTATGCCGTGTTTGGAAGAGGTACCAACGCTGTAGACGAACGTGCTGCTTCCATCTTCCCGCTGCGTGTTTCGAAAGCGCATAATTTAAAGTCTTGTTTTGAAAACTGGTTGATGTGACTGACGGCTATCATACTCAGATCACTCCCGCCAAGCAATCGCGAGGACAAACCTTAACGCAACCAGTTCATCGTTTGTTCATACCACCACCACCACCACCATCACGCAGTCTGTCTTGCCACAGGTCCATACCCTCTTCGAAAGCGAGTTCCCCCAAACTGTGCGATCTAGTGCTTCCTTTTTCAATTTCCAGTATCCTCTCGTTTACATATGGCACAATACAATGGTTACAGTTTCAAGAATCAATACATGACACAACATTGTTTCCCCACAATCTCGGAGATCGGGGTGCTGACAAGGTTATCCGAAGACAATAGTAAAAAAAAATACGTAATCGGTAGCTTCATAACTTAAAATAGCCACAAGATATTATTAAGGTGCTAAAATCAAGGTGGGCACGCGGTGGTGCAGTTGGCTGAGGCACTGCGCTACAAGCCGAAAGGTCGCGGGTTCGATTCCCGATGGTGTCACTGGAATTTTTCATTGGCATAATCCTTCCGGCCTCACTATGGCCCTGGGGTTGACTCGGCCTCTAATAGAAATGAGTACCAGGAATATTTCCTGGGGGGTAAAGGTGGCCGGTGCGTACGGCCGACAACCTTACCACTTTCATTTGCCGACTGTCTTGAAATCTGGGAGCCTCAACCTCCTGGAACCCTCACGGCCTGTCCAGACCTATAATGGAATTGTTACCATTTTTTATTGCTAAAATCAAGGAGGGAGAGACGGGTGGGGAACGTAGCACGCATTTGGCTGATGATAAAATTTGCGCAATCGTCAGAAACCCTGGGGTAGATGGCAGTAAAAGGTGACAAACCCGTGCTCACTTAAGTACCACGCCATTAAAGCATATGGAGGAACAAAAATACAGCTCCAAGCACGCTTAGCCTTGGCAGCAGATGGAGATGAGCTGTTTGACTCATACCCCGGCCGCTTTACCTCCAGGGATAGTTTCCCCCAAAGAAGGCTGTTTGGTCTTTGGAGCCTGTATGGACGCTTTTGAGACGAAAAAACTTCTTGCCCCTGCAAGGAGTAGAAATGCGACTCCTCTGTCATCCCACACTCTACGCTCTATGTCCGGCATAACATTAAACGCACACAACAGCACACAGCTAGAAAGCGAATAAATGGACTGGACTCCACTGACTCGCGACATGTGCTACCTTTAGAACACAATAATCAATATCAGCCTCTCAAGGAGCCTGATACAGTGTCGTTGAACAAAGAAGCGGGGTAGATTTCCGTGATGTTCGTGGCGGGGAATCGGACACTGCAAGTGCAGGTCGAGTGGGCTGGCCTCAGAGATGACAGAAGGCAGGCACCATACGGGATTTAATGTGGCGTAACAAGTCCTTGAACCCCAGACAAAACCTCAGCAGGAGGCTACAAACTTGCTTCATTGTACGTAGTTACTGGCATCTGTCAATCCTTCAGGAACCACGTCTTTGTATTTTAACAGCCCCCATTGGCATTTGCCTTATATACTTTACAAAAATATTTTAAAAATAAACGCCTACATGGGGAGGCCATGTTTGTCCGTCCGTATGTATGCATGATACAACCCCGCAGATGTACGGATATGAGTGGAATTATGTACTGGGGAATTCCGACTAAAAACTTAAGGGCAAATTTAATTTTTGTTCATGTAAGCCCAATATATGAAATGCAAGTCGAAAATTATTGACTATGGAATGCCCAAAGCATGTGACGCAGATACACAAATTACATATGAAATACTTCTATGTGTGGCAGCCGACACAGCATGGCATTCGTCTGTTACTGCGCTAAGCGTGGGTCTGCCGTGGAATCACAGTTCGATTCCCTCCAGGGGCGACAGATTTTTCTCTTCTCCAAAGCGTCCACACCAGCCATGAGCTCCACCGAACAAGCTAGTCAACCAGTACCATAGGCTCCTTCCCTAGAAGTAAGGCGGTCGAAGCGTGAAGCTAACCACTCATCACCTAATGTCGTGGTTAAGCTACTCCTTCATGGCTTGCGCAAGAACAGCTCTATATTTTGCCCTTAGTTTGAATAAAATGAGCGGGCCCGGATAGCGTAATCGGTGTCGAATCCTGGTAGAGTGCGCGATTGTCCGCACCCGTCCAGACCGGCCCTGAGAACAACCCATCCTCCTGTACAACGAGTATCGGGTCTCTTCCCGGGCGTGAAGGGGCCGGGGCATGGCTTTGAACACCACACCCATCTAGGGAGGTTAAAGAAACAGCAGAGCTGTAACTCCGCTCCTCCGCCGGGCCTTCAGGGCCTGTTCTAAGGTGAATTAACTTTAATGCAGTGAATGTTTAAACAAAAGCAAGGAACAGACCATGCAGTTTGATCACGCGATATCTTAAGTTCTCACGGCGCTTTATACCAAAATGCGATCTTCTGGAATATAACGCCGTTTGTTAGTTGAGGTAGCAGATTCCACCCGAACATCGGTACTCATATACCGAATTATATGGCATCACATCACAGACAGCGCTAAAGTGTGACTGCCGTCGTGCTGCCGGCTACAAGAGCGCCTCACTTGTAAACCCAAAACTGTCAAGCATGCAAATATCCGACAAATGCCTGTAACTCTCTAGCATCCACAGCCAGAGCCACGTACTCCTGACTTATGAATTATCCACATATAGTACGAAAATACTAAAATGCTAAGCTCACATAACAAAAAAGTTACTAATGAAATGCTCTCATTTTACGAGCACCTTACGTAGCATTATCGCTCAAACAAACCCGCGCACATTTTTCTACAGGCTACTCCCTCCATTCCCAAGGTTAATACCTTTGCAGCCTACAAGGTTGCTACAAGATGTATTTTTCCATGTGTCAACACGATATTGAGGAGAAATGTGTGGGTTGTGGAAGTACGCGCGCATTCCGGATCTCGGCAATGGCGTGACAGATGTGAAGTCGTCACCTTCAAGTCTACTTCCGCTATGCTCCTGCGCAAAGAACTCTCCTCCAGGATCCACTGAGAAGGGAATTTGCTGGGCCCTAAATTCGGTCCAGACGTGGAGATGAGGAGAGAAGTTCCTGCTCCGCCCGGAAATCGAACCCCGGTCGTCCGATCGTACATGCTCAAAAGACGAACAAAATGTCTGGGAAATCTAAGATCCTTAGTTTATCTGACCCATATCGCAGGTCACTTCCTGCTCTTATCGCATGGAATCTGGAGGACACGGCGAGCAGCCAACAACCTACGTAGCACAGATACTTCAGTATCCGCCAGGTCAGACTTCAGTGGCCACACCAGTGCAACATCGCGTGTTGTGTATGGCGTGCAATCGCGCAATATGAACAGAAAGGTCAGTTAAGGTAAAGCTCACCATACATGCCAAAAAAGCCCACAAGGGTGCAGAATTATAACTTAACTCTTTCTTTAACCTAGACATTAGATAGGGTGGTTAACGTCATGCCCCGGCCGCTTTAACCCCGGGAATGACACGGTACCCACTGTACAGGGACTGAATGGGTCACAGGGCCGTTGTGGACGGGTGCGGAAAATCTCGTTCCTACCGGGATTCGATCCCCGGACCGTCCAGCCCATAGTGAGTCGCTGCACCGACTGAGCTATCCCGGCCCATATATGCTGAATACAAATCCTGCAAGAAGAGTCGCAAATTCAGACCGAATTTTAATTTTACGCCAGTTTCAACCAGAACCGCAGATGACAAACAGGTGAGAGTTATTTCGAGCAGCAGGTACCATTTTTGACGGTAAAAACACGAATAAATGTGCTAATGGCTGAAAAAGTGGACGAAATTAATGCCCGATAGAGATATATCAAGAGAAATTAATGGCTCGACTTACACTGCAAATGGGCTGCATCACCAGCATGAACTGCTAAAAAAAAAAAAACTGCTGCATTTACATGCATATGAGACAACTGTGGTTCACAGACTCCACAACACACAGCTTGATGCAAGAATGAATTTTGTGAATTGGTACCTTCATGCGATGCATGACGGAGAAATATATCCCACACACTCGTTATGTTTAGCAACGCTTGGTTACATCTTAGTGGAAACACGAACCCTCCATTCACAGGTACCGTTTGCACAAAAACCCGTGTTAATCCACAAAGGGCCATTACATTGCGCTAAGTTTGGTGTGTGATGTGCCACGCGTGCAACGAGAATTATCGGGCGGTACTTGTCATGAGATTATAAACTCACATCGGTATGTTACACCATTTATAATCACGTGCTGATTACGACAGAACCTCTGCCTTCTTGCAGCTATACAGCGCGACAGCTCCACAGCAAACAATTGTATTCACTGTTCATAGCGCACATTTAGTGACAATAATAAGCATGGGATTCTGACTTCCACGTCTGCCAGATGTGAAAAGCTGAGATTTCTAATTCCGGCGCACATTACCGTATAAATTGCGCAACAGTCCGCGCACTAAACACGAACTAAAAAAAAAAAAACGAATCATTCAGGGTATAGCGTATTCAGTTTCGCCAAAAGAACTGCGACGTGCAAATAACATGTCTGTTCGGCGCGATGAATTTCTGCGAGCCGAAGGACTCGATTTCCAGCGCCTCCTTTAAATATGGTGTGTAAAAACCCCATATGACGTGCCGTACATTGAAGTAAAACTTTTTCAGCATCTTCTTTAAAAATCCTGAGTGAAATCCCAATATTTACAGCAATGCATTGAAATAAAATGCGTGATCAATGAATCGCGGAATAACGGGGGTCGCTGCAACCCCCTCTCCTCCCTCCTTGCCGTATGCAAAAGGGGCTGTGAAGTGACCAACCATTACTGTCCAGATAATCGCAGGACCCTCTGCATTTAACTTGAACCCTGGAAAATATTTTCTTCCTAACAGAAATGTGACCTTTGCCCTAATAGTTCAGTGGTCTGTTCCAAGCACGGTAACGAACTTTTGCGTTTCATAAAAGGCGCAAAAATTTCTTGACCACCTGAACGACATGTGGCTGCTCAAGAAGTGCTGTGCTCCATGGAATAAACCGGTGACACAGTTCATTAGTTAGATAAATCGGTGACACAGTTCACAGAAACACTTTCCAATGCGCTATTTAACTAATTAATTTACGAGTTTATTATTGAATTCTGGGAAATAACATGGCATCACATAGGCTTTACTCTAACAGCCATGACCGTACGATTTCTCTCGCTTTCAACATCAGTGTCACTGTATGGAATTTGATCACGTCACACCAACTAAATGGTAACCCAAGCTTGCTTCCTTCAAGGCAGGCCGATGACTTGTACCCAGTCTCCTGTATGCGGAAATGATGCATGTTTTTGCCTGCTGTTGATTGTTACGTCATCAAATTGATGGGGTTACGCCCAATAATCTGTTATTTCGCTGATGTTTTTAAGATTCTTGTACACAGCCAATAAAATTCTTATGGGAATAGTATTTACATGGTGATTACATATTCACGTCACTTGCTAAGTTCAGCGAAATGTATAAAATCACGTACTAAATTCACTAAAAGTAATGATGCACAAGTACAGAGAAATTTCAGCTAAAAGGAATTAAAATTATTACAGTCGACACATTCATATGTTGCGCG
>Ga0123357_10001323_pt1:12500-26142 | contig 26142 bp, 15 predicted proteins | sample TergutEmb28metaG_FD_89873 | JGI IMG/M metagenome (GOLD analysis project Ga0123357, IMG submission 89873) | Embiratermes neotenicus P4 segment gut microbial communities from Petit-Saut dam, French Guiana - Emb289 P4 | ecosystem: Host-associated > Arthropoda: Insects > Digestive...
GAAGCAGAAACCTATAAAGTGACAAAATGGAGGTGAATGTATCTCATTAGTTACCACACTTTGTGTACAGGAAAGACGGAGATTTGTAAGAAAACGTCGCGCAACAAAGGTTGGGAAATACTGCATTGTATTATTTCCATTATGAAGCTCTACTTGCAGGCGTCGACGACTTCGTTGCGCAATGAAATGTATAAAGAACTACATTAAAGACTGCAACGTGTCATTTTCCCAGTGCTGTTCGTGGCTGTCCAAGTCTTTCGGGATTCTACGCCATGCCGACTGCTGCCAACAGTTCATCTTCCAAAACAATCGTGTGACTTCGTTAATTTCAGCAAGCCGGAATAATAAAGATGCGTGTCTTTTTTACCCCCGCACCGAGCACTGCACCTTTATCGCTGAGAAAGCCTGCGTCCCCCGGGACATGCCAGGACAGCAGCGGTGTTAAAGACGATTAAAAAACGCATCGTACTTCCCTGTACACGGATCTGAATCAGACGTCATCTGTTAGCTTCTTAATCTGCAGAATGACGCCTCATCAACTACCTGCTGTACACGAAAGACAGGACGAATAAGTGATAACCAATTAAATCGAGGCGTTTGATGATGGGAAGTGGATATAGCGGCCATGGAAAAGAAGGAAATCCCACACAAAACATGCATACATACATATGTAATACCTACATACATGTACACATACATAATATGCGCGCGCGCACACACATACGCGCGCGCGCTGCTTTTTTTGTGACGGTACCTGACGGTAAGGTCTACCGGCACCTTCACTTATGGTAACACATTACATTATTATTATTATTATTATTATTATTATTATTATTATTCAAAACCCGGGTAAACTGGTCTTACTTGCTGTTTCTATTCCGACAATATTTTCATAATATGAAAAATCCACACTTTTTTTTTTATTTCTTCAAACGAAGGGGGCATTTTGCACTTTACTTTCAGTCTCGGAGTGAGTACCTGCACCTTTTCTATCACAAAAACCATTGTAGACATACAGGCATACACAAACACACACACACACACACACACACACACACGTGGCACAGTGTTTCTTCTAACTCTGCTACATGTTACAACCACCTTACCGGGAGGTTCTCTGGGTAAACCGGGGCTACTACTCAAAACAGCATGGGTTCGAAATTGGAGTGTTCCACTTCACTCATACGAAAATAGCATAACATAACGGCGATACCAAACGGCATTGAAATACGTCCAAACATCTGCATAAGAAGCGTACAGACGATGGAGCACACAAAGTAACAAAAACGACGGCTTCACTGCGTCTTCATTTCGAACAGACAATGCAAAGGATAACCAATATTATGACGCATCTGTTATTTTTACGCCGTCTCAAATGAAACACGCAAAACAAACCCGAAGCAGTGAAAACTCACTATGGCCGAAGTAAGACAAACTACGTTTCCAGGAAATGCCTGACACTATGCAAGCTGTTCTGTGAACTCGCCAGATGGTTAGGTCATCATACTCCGTGACCCTCACAGAGATGGATAACGAAATCAAAAGGTGGATTCTCGTTGGTTTTTGGGCGGACAGCGAACTCTACTAATGCAGAACACACTAGTGAGGCGAGTGATGTCGAATGCGACTTGCTGTACAACGCATGCGCGGTATTAACAGAAGTAATACAACCGAATGTGTAAGTAAAAATTCAGAATGTCAATATAACGGCCATGCAGCGCCAAATGTATGATAACAATAAAAAATAAGACAATAACAAAATCATCTGCCTTCGCGGCAAGGACTGATTCTGGTCCATGGTAGGGATATTTGATATGACGTCAAATAATAATAATAATAATAATAATAATAATAATAAACGAACACTGGTATGACCATGTACAGAAATCAGCTGAAACGAATAATGAAGGTAAGGTTACCATACAATGGAACCAACAAGTGCGAAACGACAAAATTATTCCTGACAATAAACCGGACATAATCCGTGATAATAAAGAGGGAACATGCATATTAATAGATGCTGCAAATTCCTGGAGACAGAAATGTGCTCAAGAAAGAAGCCGAGATTTTAAAATATAAGGACTTCATAACAGAAATGCAGCGCATGTGGAATGTGAAAGCAGGAGCGATACCGGTAAAAATAGGGACGACTAGAACCATTTCAAAATCACTAAGACAATACCTGAGCAACATACCGTGAAAATACAATAGTAAGGAACTACAATAAAAACAGTCATATTGGGCACTGCACACACATACTGCGGAAAGTGCCAATGTAATAGTAAAGAACATATTTAACGGGCGAAATAACATTACATGTAGCACAGACTGATTATAGAACAGCTACAACAATATATAGACTTGAAACATGGTTGGTTTCAGGTGTTTAACCCTTATCCTGCTAACGTGGAGAATATGGTGAGCTCCTAATAATGCCAGCAAATGGCAGATGAGATTTAATTCGGCGTTTACAGGGTTAACTGTAAATACCATGCATAAAGGTGACAGCGATGACGATGATGATGATGATAATGTTTACTGTCCGAAACATCGAAGCCCAGCATACACAAAACATAAACTCTACCACTTCTTTATTGTTGTAAAACGAAATGAATATAAGCAATACGTATGAATTGACCTGCAAACGTGTAGCGAAGAGACCACTTTGAAGATGTGAATATAGACAGGGCAGAATATTACGCGAGTATCTAAGAAACAGGATGTTATGGTGCGGAGTGTATTAATCTGGCTCAGCATGAGGGTCTAGGCGTGGTGGGCTATTGTGATCACGGTGATGAACGATATGGTTCCGCATAAGTCGAGTTGAGCGACCCGAAGATTCTCGAGAACTCCATGGAGCTAGTACGAGGTTTCGTAAACGGCGAGGAAAATAGTGCAACCTGTGAAGGATGCAGAGCGCGATTAATAATTATGTTACATAACGAAAATTCCATGCAGGTCACCTTGTATTGTGCAGACAGTGGCACGGGAGGGAGCCTGGAGGGCTGGGCATGTGGTTGCAGAATGGAGAATGCGAAGAATTCCTTCTGAATTCACATGAGATTAACAAACGGTTTTGTGTAGCTGACAGTTTGAAACGGACCAGTTCATCTGAAAACGCTGTTTTATTAAAAGCAGACAAGTTTATCACTTCTTTTAACACACAGTTTCAAAAATATCAGTAAACTTTACGATTACGTATAGTTACAATCTGCCACTATGTCCCTTGTGTCTAGCCCTCAAAGCAAGCAGTAACTGTGAAACAACTATAGATCATATTTTCTCAGAAAGTCTGTTACAGAGTTCGTCTCCTTTCATGGTAACAAATACGGGATATGCATATAATTAAACCGTGTCTTGGCACTGTATCATTATCTCGAAATGCGCATGATCAAGTAGGCCAAGGAAGGAAAGTTTTGATCTCAGGGACAGATCGCTTTGAGAAGAGAGAGTAAAGAGAGGTTTGTGCTGATGTTTTGTTACATGCGAAAAGTGCAATAGGGAACACTACTGACGCTACTGCTCAGTCAATACGCATGGGTACAAACTAAATCAAAACAAATGCACCTATAAATTCGCTTAGCGAACAATACTATTCACAACAGATCTACTCCATGATGATCTTCGTAAAAATGTGACAGTCTTTTAGCTGATCTAGAAACACCCTTCTGCTTTTAAAGGCAAGCTCAAGTAGGGCAAAGAACATAAGTCTTGGTGTCAGGGGCAAATCGCTGTGAGACGGAGACAGAGCTTTGTGCTTGTTACCCGAAACTTACACCACTGTAATCGGAAACTCTCACCCACACGTTCGAAGAGCGAAACAAGAACTGCTGCGAGTACTTCGCTTGGCGAACAAAACGTCCCACAACAGGTTTACACTATGAATCAAATGTCCCTGAAAATGTGCCCGTCTCCGATTCGGCCATGAGATGCCTTGCTTTTTTCTCATTTCCCAGATACCCAATATCGTTTTCACACAGTGCCCATCGATGGACCCTCTCCAAGACAGCCCCCTTCAGGCCAGCTCTAAGCCAACACAGCCAAGTCATCCATCTACTACCTTCACATATGCACGAAGTGCCCAAAAGTTGTCTCCTCCTTTCACACGAACTTTGAATCTTTGCCACATACCCTATAAGTCCGTCTAACTCATCTTCCTAGTCCTCGCTCTCCCACAATGGACGATAAACATGAACGTGTAAGTGGCCAAGAGTCCATTAGCAAGCTCTCAATATGCTCTTTCTCTGTCCTGTAATTTCTCTCACTTCAACCCAAATATTAATCCAAATATTATCCCAAATACTGCCATTCTGCGTTCCCGAATGGTACGATAAAGAGCAAATAAATGATTGGGAAACATGTGGAAGGAAGCGGAAGCGAGACATAGAAAAACCACAAATAATCCCGTCAGCAGAGCCGGTCTGGAACAGACTCCATACCAGGAACCTGCAAAATCGGAAATGCAGTACAGCCGAATGAATCGCGGTGTACAGTTTGAGATGGGAAACAGAAAAAATTCGTCAGCTATAGTATTTACACCGCTGCACAGTGCTGTGGGTCTATTCTTGACAGGCACAAAGGCCCTTGAAGTTTTAGCAGTAAACTGTTAAAATAAACCGTCAAACATCCATAATCTTAGTCCAAAAAAACAGCGCTAAACATCTTTCAGTTAAACTCTTCCAGCTGGAACGAATGGTGGCTCGGTGATCTTCCCTCACTGAGAATATCATTTGCAAACTTTACAAGTAATGGCAACGTCGAAACCATCACACAGTCCTTCTTTAAGCATCATATATTATTTCTTTCCCATGTACATTATTACAAACAGCCATGCCCTGTCAAAAATGATGAGGAAAAAATCTTTTTTTTAATCCTCTCCATTATCCCTTTCGTGTTTTTACCTCCTTTCTTCTTTCTGTACCCTAGCAACGGCGCGGTGGGTTTCTTCGAGCGTCACAGGACTTGGCCTGAACTTTTAAACTGAACACATCAATCTAAGGGACAGGCGCCCTTGTTCCAACACCGAGCTTACGGACGGATTTTGATTGTACTTTGCACAGCCATGTGCCACAATCATCCTAAAACTATGCCCCAAATTTCAAACTCCTGTTTTTTTTTTTTATTTTCTGATGAGTTATGGCTACAACATACATATACACAACATATTCTTTATACCGTAAACACATTATGTGAGTAGCCGAAGAACAATTACAGTAGTGAAACCATAAAGAAAGCGTGTGTAACGCAACTCGGAGCACCTCTATTGTCTGCTTCGTTTAAAATGGATGGGAAGTTCGTATGTGGCAACACAATCTTCTGACGATTTTGTAAACGTCTGTGACAAAGGCTGATTCATTATTAGAATAGCTGCGTTGTGCACTACCGTATCCTTGACATATATGACGTTTCGGCAGCTCGTTCTCATTGCCATACGGAAAAATTACCACCGGACAAAGAGATCAGCTTAAGCTGGCCCAACAGAAAATTGCTTTAAGTGTACTAATTTCATATGATTACGGAAAAACCCTCCGGAACGTCGGGTACTCCAGTTTGCCTCAGGTAATGTATAGGGTTCCTCCGATTTGAGCTCGACATATTTAACGACCTCCGTACTGTAAGCAACAGGGCAGACGAGAGCTGGAGTGTTGTGACGGCACGACAAAGCATTCAAGCGCTTCTTCTTGGCGTGACCTTCCAAGGACATTTCACACTCCTCATTAGTGTCTTTGTTACGTACCATTCCATGTGCTGGTGACACTTCACTGCTGTATGAGGAGGCACGTACGTGTATATGACTGTCACGCACAACAGTCAAAAGCCTTTTAACCTATTCATGTTATGTTAAAATTTTCTTACGCAGTTTAGCTCTGAAATTACGTACCAGTTGCTGACTTTATACGTGGTTGCTAAAATCAACAAATGCACAGAAGTGCATAAAAATATACTATAAACATACATATTCAACATACTGATGATCATAATACATTTTCATACACTTCTGTCCATCTGTTGGTTTAGCTACCACATCTAATTGCTCAACGCACGGTCATAGATCATTTAAAATTAGCAATTTTTAAGTTCTCTCGCTTCTGGCATTACAGTGCAGTCTTGGTGCAGAAAATAAATTAAAACTCGGATGTTTAATCAGTCCCACTTTAGGAACGTGGATCAAAGGAAATGAGCAGTTATACCAAATACAATCATTTCAGCTAAAATACGTTAAAACCGATATTACCCACTACACCTGTATGCTCGTATGTAAAATACACACGAATAAAATGGCTCATGCAGCGAACGAACGTATAAATAAATGAATTAAAGATATAACAATATGGTTTAAACAGAGGAAACAAACACGGAAATTACTGCATGGTTCACTTGAAGTCCTTAAATTCATACACATGTATGTAACAATATCCTACAATATCTTTCAAAACTGAAACTAAACACATATTCGAATGAAGATGAATATAACATTAAGGATATTCCCTGTAGCTATCTCGATGTTAAGAACGTCAAGATGACGAACTGAAGAATAAACGTAAAGCTCCATGCATTCTTCTATTTGACATCTGTATAGACGGAGGTACGACCACCTTCACGTTCCGGTCGTTGTACGCCCGGGTAAAAAACGCCATTCTACAACAGACACAAGCCAGTATGTATGGCGACGCACAGTGAAAAGTCGCGACCCTGCTGAACCCCTGCCGTCACTACCGGCCTAGTTACACAGACAAATATCACTACGTTCGCGACAGACACCGGAAAAACTTGCCATTATACAGACCACACAGATTACTGCCGCGCGAGCACCTTGGCTTTTGGATTACTCTATATATAATACGAAAGCTTGTCAAAAAACTACGGACAACTTTTATCAGTTTCGGGAAGACAGCAACTACAGACATAAAAATAACAGACACAACAACAACAACAACAACAACAACAACAAGAACAACTGACTGGCATACATCGCTCCATGTTCATGAACTTTTCCCGACTGACAAACAAACGCTTACGGATGGACCTTTAAGACCATTCTAGCACCAGTAATACCTAAACTTCTCATTCAACACTAACTTCAACCGAAATTGAATGGGTTGTCCCTAACACGCTGATGGATTCCGTACCTAACTTTCAATGTACGTCACACTCGACGGTCATCCACACTACGCGTCAACAACATTCATCTGCCCTACTTCGAATCATTCTGACCATTCGCAAACTTTCCTCCCACAGTAACAGCTGTTACCGTATTGAACTGTCTCAGTGCCGCAACTTTCACTAGTTTGCTCATACACAAAAATCCTGATCTGAGAACGCTGCTCTTCTGTGGTGCATGCATGGCGCTCTAGTCCAGAATACGAGAGCCAGTCAGCGTTGGCAACACTCATTTCAGGATCGTTAAAATTATTACAGTTACGTTAAATAAAGAGGGTGCCAAAAACATACACATATTGTAAGAAAGGAAAAAACTGTATTAAAATTGTAATACTCAATTTATCTCGATAACAAAAGATGAATACAAGTCACGTTTGAGCGAACGTCCTACTACACATTGCTACCGTAATTCAATTTAATTTCGAAAAGTAATACATAGATAACATCTCTTAAAATGTGTATACTTTTTTAATGTGTATACATTTTTTGGCACCCCCTGTATACGTAGCTCAGTCGGTATAGCGACTGACTGCGGGCTGGACGGTCCGGGATCGAATCCCGGTGGGGACGAGACTTTCCGCCCGTCCAGACCGGCCCTGGGGCCCACCCAGCCTCTTGTACAAAGGGTACCGGGTCTTTCCTGGGGGTAGAGGCGGCAGGGGCGTGGGGCTGACCCCCCAACCCCCATCTAGTGCCGAAGGTCCTAGAAAAGAGTAGGGCTACACCTCCACTCACCCTAAGGGTGCGTTGCTAAAAAAAAAGGTGAAAACCTACCTACATTAAATATACTGCGCTGATAACAAATTTATGGACTATTTGTAATAGGAAACAATATATTTAAAGGCATTCTCTGTGTAACATATGTTCTTGTAGGACAGAGCAGCCAACACGAACTGGCTCCAGCATTCCGGGCCCATTCAGTTTTGTTAACGGAGCAGCCGCCATATTAGCCGTGCCACTGTAGCGCATTATTTGGGCCCGCTGTTTAACAAAAAATCGAGTTACAAATGACATAAGGCTCACAATATTCATATCCACCATTATTTATGGTGTCGCCAACAGCACTTTTCCGCTAAAGTAAAAATGACTTCAGCTTCATTAACAAGCTGTCTTAAGCGATGATGATCTTATACGTACTCGAAAGGTACCTGATTAAAACCTTGGCCGGGACACCTAATATCTTGATTAGCATTTTGGCTGGGATATCTAATATCCTGATTTAAATCCTGACCGCGAAACCTAACATCCTGATTTGAACCTTAGCCGGGACACCTATTACCTGATTAGAATCTTGTCCGTAAAACCTAATATCCTTATTTGAACCTTGACCGGGACACCAACTACCTGATTAGAATCTTGTCCGGAAAACCTACTATTCTAATCTGAATCTTGGCCGGCACACCGACTACCTGATTAAAATCTTGGCGGTAAACCAAATCCCGAAATGAGCCGTGGCCGGGAAGCCTAATATCCTGATATGAATCTTGGCCGGGACAAAAGCTATCCTGATTAGAATCTTGGCTGGAAGACCTAATATCTTGGTTAGAGTACTGGCCGGGAAACCCAATATCCTGATTAGAATATTGGCCGGGACACCTAATATCCTTATTCGAACCGTGGCCGGGACACCTAGTATACTGATTGGAACCCCGGCCGGGACAGCTAACATCCTGATAAGAATCTTGGCCGGTACAGCTAACATCCTGATCAGAATCCTGGCCGGGACACCTACTATCCTGATAAAAGTTCGTCGTTATTTTCCTCAGGCCCTCCAACCAAGTGCCCATGATCAGACCGCAAACCTTTCCAGTGCACTGCTCACTAATCTTCTACCGAAAGCACCGTTCAACCACAAACCCAATTAATTTCTTACTCTCCCACGTAATTAAATCTCGTTCGTGGTTTACCAGCCTGCTTCTGAGTTTTGCACCAGCGACCTGCAGCTACAATTCCAATCAACAACATCCTTAACTCACTTCTACTGCGCTGTGTCACGTTTCATCAGACTGCGAATTCAGACTGCACAAACATGAAACAGAAGCCTCACCATCACATTCCAGCACAACTCACGTTAGCGATTTTCTTAGGTTTTTTTTTTTCTCCCACGCAATAAACTAATATTCCAGGCGGACAGATTCACCTTGCAGGTGAAGACTGTAAACTGACTTTGTTCGTGCCTCAGCAGAGAGGGTGGTTCTGAGACTGGACATTGTATTACAGCAGACACATGAGAGCTGTATCACATCGAATGTCGGACACTTCGAAGCAAACAGACCTATTGTTTGCGTGGGAGAATCGTGTGTGCCGGCGTGCTACGTCTGATTTCGAAATAGGACAAGTCTCAGAAACCCCGTATTCTTTATTCTGGGTCAGCTGTTATGCAATACCAGGCAATTAAGTCACTCTGCAAAAGCTCTCCCCAGTAGGACAAACACTGACGATATTAATAGAGAGAGGAGACAAAGATTCCGATCCGTTAAAGGAAGGTGTTAACAGGAGGATGGGGGAAAACTTCATGTCGAGAACGTTGATAAACTGCACTCTTCACCTATGTTGTAGATGTTATTAGGGTGATCAAACCAAGGATGACGACGGGGCACGTAGCAAGATTAGGGACGATGAGAAATAAGGACAGAATGTAGTTTAGAAACTTGAAAGGGAAGATATCACTTGGTGCACATAGGCGAGGATGTCAGGGCAATTTCAAAATACATCCTAGAGGAATGGCCCTGGATAAGGTCTAGTGGAAGGATCCTGTCCATACGAAACTTCGGGATTTACAAACGGAAGGCAATTTACTGACCAGCTAAGTAAATGTCAGCTTCTCCAAACAAGTTTTACTCCACGGAATTATAAATAATCATCTGACACAAAATTAACAATATAAACGCATAATACATCAGAGGTTGTCTGTTTACATCTTCGAAACCACACCATACTGAAAGGATTAAAACACAAACTGGTAGCAGGTTACAGCCCCTACACTTAACGAATGCTGGATATTTCGGCCTGCTGTAATTTCTACCTTCCATGAATCTCAAAACGAGCTTCATCAGATTCTTCAAAAACGGCTCATGGAAAAACAAACTCAAACGTACGTATAACGAAGGAGAAAGCATCATAGTAAATTTTAATTTATCAAGTTCCCAAGAATGAGTATGCTTTAAGTTCTCAGCATGTGCATGCGTTTTTTGCTTAACCCACAAACATCAGAAACGGGGAGAATGCACGCCAACAAACTCTCTAAACAAACACAGTAAAAGTTAAAGAAGGTACAGTTCAACCTATAACAGGCCACTATGGCCCAGAGAAAATAGAGGTATAGCTCTACTCTTTCTTTAACCTCGGCGCTAGAAGTAGGTGGGAGGTAAATGCCACACACCGGCCGCTTTACCCCTGGAAAGGGGGTGGTACCCATTGTAGAGGAGGCTGGGTGGGCCTCAGGACCGGTCTGAACTGGTGCGGAAAATCTCGCCCCTCCCCCTTCGACCAGCAGACCGTACAGCCCGTAGCGAGCTGCAATACCGACTACAATATTCCGGCCCAACAAACACAGTCCTCTACGATACCTGAATTCTCCCAGACCTGTTGAAGATTCTGATTCTTCAGGCATATAACACCGTGTACACTGGTAAATGGCTATCGTTGGGCAGCAGCCGGATGACTCAACTTCGGCATGTAACAGTCAGAGTCAATCTTCCTGCGACTGCTAACGACTATATCAGCAAATCCTTCGAAACGTCCGAAAATATTTATCAATCCTCACCGTGCCATGTCCCAAAACACGTTTATCTTCACCAAACACAGTTCAGGCTTGTGTTACTTCAACAAAATTAAATAATGCCTATTCCTGGATTCGTAAAGGATATTGTTTTTTGTCTGGCTGCATAAACTAAAATACAGCTGACAGACGCACGTTCATCAAACTCTGCACAAGCAACTCTTAAACTGCACAATGAGCAGAAATGTGTTTTGCTTGGCCGACAAGCGCTAGTTTCTCTAACTTGTATGTACTTTCGTCTTCATTCCTGTATATGGGATCTGGCGCTAAGTGGATGCACTAGCGTGCCATGTCTACCAGGAGACACTCCCAATATACAGTCACTGTCAGAAGACACGTGTTTACGTTTATGATGTTAATATGCACGAATGAATAATATAAACACCACACAGGAGAGCTGATCAACATTGTGGGTGGTGCGACAACTTGGACGCAAATGGATCTGCACGCGGGCAACGTGAAATACAGGGCGTTTCATACTGTACTCCGGGCTAAAGGAACTATCAATGTCGAAAACAACAGTGTGGAGGGTTCTGCGTAAGCGTTTTCTTGTTAGAAATGGTTGTAATCACGGAGAACATTATGAATCGCCCTGTGTAATACGAAGAATGAAAAATGAAAAAAGTATATGTATGTATGTTATTTTACCGGTATATTTTTCTACACATCATATGGAATAAAATACCCACGCACGATCACGAAACATAATAAAAGGTAAAGCAGTCCGGTTACAGGCCTGCACAGGCCCAGAATATTCCAGGAAGTTAAGGTTCCCAGATATCATGACAACGGCACAGGATGGTGGTAGGTTATCAGCCTGATGCACCGGCTGCTTTTTACCCCCAGGAAAAGGAAATACTCCTGGTACTCATTTCTGTCACAGTCTGAGTCGACCCAAGGCCATAGTGCGATCGGAAGGATTCTATATCAAGGAAAAATTTCAATGACACCAGCTGGGATCGAACCAGCAACCTTCCGATTTGTAGAACAGCACCATCACGAAACATTATACAAAATGCAATTCACAACACGAAGATGGGTGTAACGGTTGCAGCAAATTTTGACTACGTTAATTCGTGCGTCTCCACAAGCAAACAGCTCGTAAGTTACAAAACTGCTGCGGCGTTTTATCTCGGCTTCGTGAGGGGCAAAAAATCTAAAAAAGAAAATTCCTCAAGTCAAATACATCCGCAGGCAACATACCACTATGTCACGGGCAACGTAACTGCAACATGTTGCCCGCGAGCAACGGGTTGAGCGGGTCGCCAGAACGGGTAAGACATGCCAGTAGCGAATTCGGTGCAAAACTAATTACGGCCAGAACTAAATGTGAAATAAAAATCGACCAAAAAAAAAAGTAATGTGGCCAACGTAAATAAATCGAGAACATTTCCAAATAAATTTATGTGAGAACGACAAACACATACGAGTATCACGATACAATTGAGGCAGCAATCACGTTCAGCAACTAGTCACCGTGCCCACTTCAAACAACTCTGAAGATCGACTTTACAAGTCCACAAAACGACGATTTCGCTAGCGTTTTGTATGGACGTGAAACGCGGTATCTTATTTCAGGGGAAGCACATAAACTGCACGTTCCAATTCCAGGAGTTCACAGTGTTCAGTAATATATCTGGGCCAGAGTCCACATTTACACGCCTCCGTGCTAGCCGCCTCACAGTGCAGTGCGTTAAGGTAAGCCGCAAACTGCGTCCGCCGCAGACGCAAAATTTCAACTCCAGCAAATCCTTGAAATTTTCAAGCGCCTAAGGAAAAATCTCTGCAAATACAGACTAAGCAGAAATGCGTGGCCAAATGTGTACGTGCGCGTACATGTACTTTTACGTTAGGTATGTATATGTGATTTATATCGATCAATTAGCTTTGGCGTTACGAGGGCATGACACAGAATACAAACGGAACTGTGGTTGAGAAACCTCCTCGGGAACATCCATTTGGGAAAACAGATGAGAAAATAACATTTAAGATGTAGCTTTGGGTGACAGGTTGTGAATGTGGCAGACCGATTGTGAATGTGGCAGACCTGTCGTGAATGTGGCAGACCGGTTGTGAATGTGGCAGACCGATTAAACTGGCTCAGAATCGTACCAACCAGTGGTCACCCTTTCCAGTAACGACGAATACCCGTGGACTCTGCTGCTGCAGTGTCAGTTCAGAGCAATGTGTGATTTGAGGTTTTCACAGAGCTTCTGCTGAAGATGACTTCTGCCATTTGTCGTCCTGCTGACTTAATCTGTTAACGAAGTTTCGAAGGAGTCTTGTCTCCTTCATCTTTTTGGACCATCCTATAAAATGCGGAAATAAGCTCCTACTAGTCGTCTGTAATCAATTGCCAATCAGCACGGCGTCATACAGCAGAAGACCATTTATCACATTCAATACACATTTGTGTGAGACAAAGTATCAAAACCATAAACAACTGAAGAGCTTTAACTATGTATATTCTCACCTTCACGTTTCTGGGCAAGACATGTGCAGACACATTGAGCAGACTGTATGCACGGTACTGTCACTTGTTGACATTTTTCTGTAGTGGTGAATTTTTATGCTTCAATTGTTTTTTTTTTTTTTGTGGGGGTTTCCCGAAAACGTTTTTCGGTTTTTGAACAACACACGAAAATGTGAAAAGTGTGGTTTGTTTTGCGGAAAGAGGGTTGAATGAGGAAAGCCCACCAG
>Ga0123357_10001324_pt1 | contig 26126 bp, 14 predicted proteins | sample TergutEmb28metaG_FD_89873 | JGI IMG/M metagenome (GOLD analysis project Ga0123357, IMG submission 89873) | Embiratermes neotenicus P4 segment gut microbial communities from Petit-Saut dam, French Guiana - Emb289 P4 | ecosystem: Host-associated > Arthropoda: Insects > Digestive system > Gut ...
GCGGCTGTGGAAACCATCACACTTGACTTGCTGAGCACAGTTTGGCAGGAATTGGACTATAGCCTCGATGTGTGCCGTGTGACCATGGGTGCATACATCCAACATTTGTAGGTATGTGTCATAAACTTGTTGAGTTACTCTTTCATTTCTACTAGTATTTATAATTCTGTTCACAATACTTGTGAATATAATTAACTTCAAAACCGCTCCAATCATTTGACACACCATGTATGTAGCCCACTTTTTTCTGAACTGGACTGCTAAAATACAGAAGAGTCGAATATGGGGAAACACCAGATCTAAATCTCAACTAAGACGCTACATTTCATCTACAAAGGTTCAGAGTTCGTGTGCGACGTATGCTGTGCTTTCTGCGGACCCAGTATTGCTAATGAACAGTGTAATAAATATTACTGTTCATGTTTTGGAAGTAAACTTAATTTCCTCTCTGCAAGAAGTGTTTGGCGATTTCCACGACATTGTTATCAACAAAATGGAGAAAGGCCTCGAACTGGTAACATATTTATGACATTCGTTTTCATCGTCGATCTGGAGTGAAGTAATCTTGACATTAGTTCCTTCCTGACACTAATACTTGAAATAATTGTTTGTGGGACTTAAGGGCCGTATTTAACCTATCGTTCAGAGAATGTCGCATACTCCTAATTCTAAAGTTAAGTATGCGCATGTGCAGCCACTTACCAATGTTCTGAGGCAGGCAGCGTGGGAACTCCTTGTGTGTATGTAGTGGAGGTGTAGAGTGGACATACGCAACTCGACCTGAAATAATATAAAAATCAGCTACACCAGGTGTTTCTAAATAGCACATAACTAACGTTGCATTTAATATCCACAGCACAAATTCATTGTACTAGCAAAATATATAGACTCTATCGGATCAATACAAAGCAGATTATTTACCAAGCTACCGGGATTTTAGAAGAAAATGTCCTTACTTATTGGTTTTCCATAATCATATAAAGTTAAATTCTGAGATTTACATATAAAGATGTGTGTGTAGGCAGACATAAACCCAATATATGTTAAAGAATTACAATATGACGCAAGTGTAAAATTTATTAAGGCCAGTGGTGGGTGTATTAAACACTCGAACAACTCATATCCATCAAGTAACTGATACTCTGCTCAGTAACAAACCTTTAATATTCCTTCCAGCATAACCACTTGCCTTTATTCATGAAGAGAGACATGTTTCATTCTTGACAGACTATCATCAAGTTATCGATACAATGTTTAAAAAAACAAAGTAAAATGTAATACACGTACCGATACATGTATTGTAATACATGTATTGATAGCCTGAAGAGAGTCTGTTCAGACCGAAACATGTGGCTGTTCATGAATAGAGATACACGATTGGTTGGATGGACTATTAATTGTTGCCGAGCTTTCAGTAAAACATATGGGGTGATCTCGATAAAATTAACCGATTGTAACTGAAGAATAAAAAACCAACTAAATTCTACTTATTTTATTGAATTTCTTATAGACTCAACTTGTTTCGGGCATTACTATGCCCATCATCAAGAGCTCGCGACTGTGATGTTGATTACCACATTGGTCGTGTCGTTCTTGGTTTGCTGTAGGTTGAAGGTGAAGTGCGGTTGGGCTGCGGTAGTGTCAGGGCTGCAGGCAACATCATAGTCGCGAGCTCCTGATGATGGGCATAGTAATGCCCGAAACATGTTGAGCCTATAAGAAGTACAATAAAATAACAAGTGGCACCTAGTTGGTTTTTTATTCTTCAGTTATCACAATGACGCACGGTCCAATAAACATCAGATAACCGATTGTAGTTTTAATTTTGTAACATACCTCGTAATTCTTGAAATGGCCTGCCAGTACCAGCGAGGAGAGGCTTTCTTTTCAGAAAGTCGTAGGTCCTTATCTAGTCCAGAAATTTCGCGAACATTGTGAAAACCAGGACCTAATTTCCGTGTTCACAAGACTTCGCCACTCTTCCACGTCTTTAACTAACTGAACCCATTCAACATTCTGTCATGCTCTTTCTTTAACATCTATTCCACCAGTATCCGTCTATTTACGCTTCGGTCCTCCAAGCTGTCTCTGTGCATCAAACATTCCAGTCAAAATCCTATTTGCTCTTACATTTCTCGTCTTTCCCATGCGTGGCACCCTTCCTTAAACAAAGTTATTTAAATGTAAAACACCCTGTCTCTTCCGGGAGACCGCGTCTTTTTAATTGGGCAATGGACCACAACTGGTGTGTGGGCCACGTTCTGTAGTCCAGTCCACATAAGGCTGAACACCGGCAAGAAGGAAACATAATATCAAATTTAAATTTTATTTCGACCTTAGTAATTGACCAAATTAATGTACAAATTCTTGCTTGATGATAAGTTTATTATATTCGTCTACATGTCCGGTGCACCGCTGCACCGGACGTCCAACTACAGAGTATGATGATACCAGATGCTGTATAATAAAATTTTGACCCCCTGATGATGAGCACATAGTGCTAGAAACATGTAGAGGAATATAATAAACTTACTGTAAAACAAGAATTTGTGCATTAAGTTAGTCAGTTGCTAAGATTATACTGAGATGAACGGTCAGCAAAAGATCAATATTTATTTCGACCGTCTACATTTCAATGATCAGCCCATTACATGTGTTCAATAGAATTCTCTCGTGCTGACAGCCGCTTTCCCATGTGATAGACTGACATAAGGATGGAGCTCCGACATTGTGCAGGTGTATCACTTGGGAAGGCTCCTTGTTAAGTATTTCAGCAACCTGATGGTGGAGATGGAGTCTGTCTCTGAAACGCCGGTGCACTTGAACCACCTGAAGCTGATCAAACGCAACAGAATTTTACTGAATTTAGTCGCCCTGCAAGATCTTCATGGCGTGTAAACTTTTTATTGCGTTATGCTGCATCTTACTGTGTTTTAATAATAACTAACCAGTTACACACAGCAGAGTCCTTTTTCAGAAGCTAATAATTACACAAACAGTTGAGAAATTTCCGGTACTTTATGGAACCTGAAGGTCGCCCCACCGTGATCTAGAGGGCCCGCCACTTGCCCCCATCCTGATCAGTCAGGTCAACGTCAAAATCATATTTCTTGAAATGTCCATTTTAATATTATTCTGACATTTATTCCTAGGTCTTCCAGTTGACTTCTTTCATTCAGGATTTCCCATCAAAGCCTGCATGCCACTCTCCTCTACCGCATCCGTGATTACTAATATCTCAACTGACATATCAGGCAACATAATGATATGCTGACAAGATATACGACCAGGGCTAGATAACCTACAAGGCCGGGAATTATATTCACACCGAATCCAGATTGTGAGACCAACCCACAGTATCATACAGAATGCGTTTGGGGTGCTTCATCCCCAGGGGTAAAGCGACCGGTATGCGTAGCTGACCGTTTATCACCATCCAATGCCGAGTTGAATTGTTTGTGCACTTGTATTTTACCGCCCAAACATGCTCAAAGCATAGTCATTAATTGAAAGCTGGAACAGTTTCGTTGTTGAATCATAAAATATGTACGTTAGCAGAAGTATTTTGAAATGTAGATATTATAAGTCACTATACTGAGTGTTAATTGCCTCTTTCTGTTCTAAATCACAGAAGAAAAACGAATATGCCAAAAAGTAGAGTTCATTAAATGAATGTATCTTCACTCATTAATTAACCCTTTTTGTCCACCAGTCAGCAGAAAATGAGACGTAGCCACAGTCTAAATATAAATATTCAACCTGATCTACTAAATTACTACTCAGTCAATTGATTCATGTGCAGCAACATAACTAATCTCCCGTTTTCCAGAGTAGGTTTGTGTACTTATGCAAGTTTTAATGAATAGTATACCACTGATCAACAGCTGGAATGCAATGTATGTATGTAGATATATATATATATATATACACATATATATATATAAATAGACATTCATATATACATACATACCTACATACATACGTACATACACACACATACATACATACATACATACAAACATACATATATACATACATACACACATACATACACAAACACACATACATACATATAGACATACATACATACATGCATATATACATACCTATCACACAGTCGGCGTTAAGTACCACTGTATCTCTCCCTAAACAAAGTGATGCCCTTCCAATTCGAAGGGCCCTTCTCTCTTCCAGCAGGAACTAATGTATGCTAGTAGTCGACCAAATCGCAACAACAATGACGTGTCACAGAGTGTGTTCTTGTTAATCGTCTTTCAGAAATTCGGATGTGTCGCGCCCTCTTTAGGTCTAAAAGGAATAATTTCTCATGCAGAATTCACCCAATTTAATAAAAGACCAACATAGAGCTACTTGATGTTATTTTGAGGATGAATTCGATAGTGGCCTCACTCGTTTTTTCGACAACTACATTTCAAATATTACTTCCACTAAACAAACTTGCGATTATACCATAAACAGAGGAAACACTTATCCTTCGTAATTAGTTTCAAATAAAGAACATGAAAGAAGGAATACTGTCAAAAACAAAATTTTCATCACAGCCTGGTTTCAGGCTCCGCCCCGAAGTAGGTGAAATCTGCGCTATTCTGGTTTATTAAGCAGCGAATAGTGGTAATTTCTTGCCGACGTTTCGGGGCAACCTATCGGTCCCCACATGGATTCTTGAACCCTGAGTATGGGACCGATAGGTTGTCCCGAAACGTCGGTAAGAAATTACCACTATTCGCTGCGTAATAACTCAGAAGAGCGCAGTTCCCTTCCTTCCTTTTCATCGCAGGTTCTTTAATTTTAAATTATTCACTTAAAAAACGCTCATAAATTGTTTTATTACAACATGTGCTCTATATGCAGTTGTTGAAGTAACGCACTATATTCCGTCAAAGGTGGTTCAGTCGAATATAGAACTGTAATGAATGGTGGTAGCATAGTCTACATCATACGTGCTGCATAAGGAAGACCGCCAAGTTTTAACGTTGTAATCAGATTCACCTTCTAAGCAAACAAAGTGCCGATTTGAAATACGGTCTTTGGGAAGAGATGAAAGTTTGCTTAAGTTTGGCTTGCTCATTCTTTTCATTTACATGCAGAAAACAGTATCTTCATCAACCGTTTCCTCAATAGCGAGTGATTTGTTCCGAACAGTCAGAAGCATGCAACAGAGTGACTGCATTGTATTTATGGACTGCGTGAATTCTTTTACAACATTCCGAACCTGTTACATTCGTAACGTGGTGTTATGACAAATACCACAAAAGTTCGGAATACTTGTTAGGTCTTAACGGTCATAAGTTTAAAAAAAAATTTTAAACTGTTAAAATGAAATTCCACCAGAAAAAAATGTTATTTCACTTATGTTTGAAAGAAACTGTTTAGAATTCTTAGGTGTTGTTTTATACTGTGACGTGTGAGAAATTATATTGTGTATGAGAATTTTAATTATAGATAAGTGAAAGCTTTAATAAAACAAGTCGCTTCCTGCTGAAGCTTGTTTCAGTGTGAAAATTTCCGCTGTTTCAGGTGGGTGTGCCTGAGATTCGCGAACACAGTTCATCGCCAGATTCTCGACAGTTCAGCTACCTGTTCATTGTTACGACACTGAACCCGATGCACTTCAACAATGGACAGCTTATCATTCAGTGCACTGCGCACGTTTCGACGCTGTACCGCGAAACAACGGAAGTTCATCTCATGTCCAGAACCAGAGAGCCTATTCCGGAGAGGGGTAGGTTAACGAAACTAGTTAATAAGTGTATACCGAGTGCTAATAACACTGCTGGTAACATTTTGTCACTAAAACACTTTATTATCCAACAGATGCACAAATATGTAATTCGTAGATACAGTAAAATTATTACAAAATATTTAAAAATATTTAAGATTGCTCCAACATATTTCGGATCACAAGGGATCCATCATCAGAGATCTTTATACAGTGCTTGGCTAAAATTACAGTTATGTTTCAATCGTGTCCGTTGACATGGACGTAGTTGGTGTTATGGTAGCATATTTGCCCGTGGTGCGTGTGTGTACTGCATAGTCTAGAGAAGCACTGCCTGATGATGGATCCCTTGTGATCAGAAACATGTTGGAGTAATTTTAAATATTTTTAAATATTTTATAATAATTCTAATCGTATCTACGAATTATATATTTGTGCATCTGTTGGATAATAAAGTGTTTTAATTGTCATTGATGCACGGTACAAATATGAAGATTTCGTCACTATTTTGTCTCCATTAATCCTCATGTGTTCAGGATGTCCCTACATACATCATGGATAGTTAGAGAAATTAACGCTGTAAAGACGAAAGTTAAGCAGGATTGTATTTAAAGATTCAGTTCAAAACGCACGGTAAAACACTTTCCTTCTCGATTATAAAATCAAACATGCATGAATAACCACAGTTTCATCTGAGATCCGTAAAATCAACTAAATATACTCCGTGGGCAGAATGTAAAATTTTTAACCTTTAAACGCGGTAAAATTAAAGAATTTGTCTTCATGAAACTCTACATCTCTGTCACACATTTCATTAGCTATTCACTCATTAATTAAAATTTAAATCACAAAGGTTGTTTTATATGCCACTTACTTGAAAATTTGGAACCTACATTTTGCCGAAAAAGTATACATTTATGGATTGCGTATAAATCTCAATTTTCACCATGATTATTTTCTTAAGTAACATTAGGAAGGCAATTTGAAAGGATATTCTGTGTTTTTTGTGCTTTAGAAATTAAATTGTTAAATTAAATTCAATTTCTTCCCGGTTTTAGAGGGTTATTTCTGAATCTACATAAGAAATGCGATAAAACAACTGTCCACATGAAATTATTGGTAAAATCTTGAGACAGTGGACATACAACTTACGCTCATGTCCGACTAGTAGATCAAGTTTGATACAAATATTATTAAAGCCACCAGGTTTATATAACATAAGTAGTGAAAAAATAATTCAAAATAAGAAGGGTAGATTTGACAAAACCCGTCTGTGGCTAGACTTCCCGCAGACAAACCTAGCATTTATCCGCCCTTGTACTTTAAGATCCTTGAAAGAAACACTGATATCAGGATTTCACTGGATATGCACGCTACCAACCTGAAGAATTCCACAATCAGATTTGGACATATTGATGATATCGATGGTGATGATGATTATGATGATAATAATTCAATTCTAATATATTTATGTACAGATTTAACAGACTGCTTAATTATTACAAAACAAGCACTAATTTATGAATAAAATATGAATAAAAACAAAATAAATAAAACCCAGTTCACTAACAAACCAGAGTTAAAACGAGAAGATTGTACGTTAACATGAGGAACACAATTTTGGAAAAGCTGCGTGATAAGAAAAACAAAATATATCCGGTAACATAAAATTTTGTGAAAAGTAATATTTAGTTTACTAAATACGTCAGCGTCTCTATAAACCCCATTTTTATTGATAAATTTATCGCGACTACCACCACAAAAGCAACAAAAAAAATGACACTCTAGAGATACTTACATTCGGCGCCATAACACTGATGTTCTGTTCACATGCTACTCGATCTGAATGTATATTCATTTCATCCTCTAAATACAAACATAGAATTTATAACATTTCATTATTCTTCTTTTTTCACTCATGTGTATACGACTTTATAAAAAAGGCAGTGTCGCTTTAAGAGCTACAGGTGTAATTGTTTCCGGAAGTGGTCTGAAATGTGTATCAACGTAAGCAAGCAATTCAGTCTTGTTCTTAAGCTTTCGCCTTGTTCTAAATGTAAATTATTCCTTTTTGGGTAATTCCCCGGCGTCTGAGTTCTAATTACCGACGTTTCGGAACTCACTATCGGTTCCATCTTCATAGGCAGGTATACTTCATTCACCTGCCTATGAAGATGGAACCGATAGTGAGTTCCGAAACGTCGGCAATTAGAACTCAGACGCCGGGGAATTACCCAAAAAGGAATAATTTACAAGCAATTCAGTGTCGTTGATTATATACATTAAGTACAACGTATTTAATTTACGCTAGAATTATTAAACAAATATTAATGAAAGTTAGATATCCTTTTGGGATTTAATTACTTACAGTTATCACTACTACATGGCTAATGCCCAGACAGTGTTTTCACAATACATAATTGGAAAGAACATGTTACGTATCTATCTCTTATTTTGGAAAACAAGGCGTCCGACCGTCTTTGTCAAAATGTGTCAACTTGTGATATAGTCATACAGTCAAATCTCTTATGTTTATTGCCCCGTGCATCATTGTGATAGTTGAAGAATAAAAGACCAACTTGTTGTCACTTGCTATTTTATTTCACTTCTCATGTGCTAAACATGTTTGGGACATTAATATATCCATCATCAGGAGCTTGCGACTATTCTGTTGAATTACCAGATTGGTCGTATTGTTCTTGGTTCCATGTGTGTTGGAGTTTCGGTGTGGTTGGGTTGGAGTGGTATCCGTGTTGCAGGCTGCTTTAGTTTCCTGTGACTTTCCTGGGGTTTGTAATTAAGGGGTAAATTGTATTTGTAAAATAAAGTTGAATTCGCCACCGCAAATTATTTCATTGCCTTCTTAAGGCCATAATAGAACCGTAGGGGAATATTTTTCAATTGCATCTATAGTGTGCGCATCTGCTGACAGTTAAACACGCGAACCTACTCATACCGACGTCGGTCCCATGGTCGCGCGGTCTAACGCGTAGGTCTGCGGCCGCTCGCCTGCTGAGATTGTGGGTTCGAATCTCTTGGGGGGGAGGGGGGCCATGGATGTCTGTCATTTGTGAATGTTGTGTGTTGTCAGGTAGAGGTCTCTACGACGAGCTGATCAAGCATCCAGAGGAGTTCTACGGACTGTGATGTGTCGTTGTGTGTGATCTAGAAATCTCGTAAATGAGGAGGCCCTGGCCCAATGGCGACTGTCGCGGCATAAACAAACAAAACTCATACCGACACTGCATTTAGAAACTTGAAATGCTAAGCTGCAACACTTCTGCATCTTACCCATTGAGCGAGAAATATTATTCCGTTAGTTTTAGGTCGCATTTTTACTGTTAGCATGTTTCCAGGGTGTTAGTTAAATAGGCCAACTTATCTGGAATTTGAAAATATAATTTGTAATTTAGATTTAATAAGTATTTTTTCTCAAAAGCTCCTAATGATGTAATTTAGTAATTAACACGTGAAATATCAACACGCCCCTCAGCACGTCCTTGCCGTTTGTTACACTAAAATCTCACAAAGAGAAATGTTATTATGGCAGCACACCTACGCTTGCTTTGCTGTACAAATATGGAAGCTATTGATGAAAGTAGTCATGAGGAAGCGAGCAAAATGTTGCAGCATCTCGTCACGTGACAGGCACGTGGCTATTTTTATGAGTAAATCAGAACATTCAAGCATGCAGAATGTTCGTTTATAACGTACTGCGTCGTTTTCTTATCTCCTTGCAAGAAATCAGTATACGTATCACGGAGCAGGAACATGAGACACAATAAAAGAATAGAAAGTTAGAACTAGGAAGCCGATAAGAACTTTCCTGTCTCCTTGTCTAAGCGAGTGTTTGTTATTTTTTCAGTGGACAAACGAAAACACTGAAAAAAGACATGACATTAGATAAAGTGGATGAACAAGTGTGCTACCGTGACAATGCGATTAGCATAGTTAGATGTCAGTTCTTTTATTTAACCTGGAACACAGTCTTAAAATCTTATGTTTATTGGACCTTGCATCATCTTGATAGTTGAGTAAAGAGAGACCAACTTGATGTCACTTGTTTATTATTTCTTTACTTAATGCTCAACATGTTTCGAATGTTAATACATCCTTCCTCAGGAGCTTGCGACTTATTTGTTGAGTTATTTCATGGGTTGTATTGCTCTGGTTCGATGAGTGTTGGTGTTACATTGTGGTATGGCTGTGGTGGTGTGGTATCCCTATGCAGGCTGAGGTACTAGTGCCTCAGCCTGCGTACGGATACCACACCACCACAGCCAAACCACAACGTAACTCCAACACACATCGAACCAGATCAATGTAACCCACGAAATAACTCAATACATAAGTCGCAAGCTCCTGAGGATGGATGTATTAACATCCGAAACATGTTGAGCATTAAGTAAAGAAATAATAAAGCAAGTGACATCAAGTTGGTCTCTCTTTACTCAACCGTCTTAAAACTTCGTTACAAGAAGAGTGTAGAGAGAAAAATACGAGTAATTTACTGTGTCAGTCTTTACTGCTAACCTGCCGTTAACAGTACAGCCTAAACTGTACAACTGTTACATTCAATATATATATATATATATATATGACCTCACAAATTTTCTATTGTACAGAAGTAAATAAGATTATCCGGGGTTATAATTGCACTGTTAAGTGCGGTTGTAATTAATGTACTACCGCCTATTGTTATGAAACTGTCCTATTTCAGACACCTAAGAATTTGGATAAAATGTAATGTTGAAATCCCAAAATATATAATAATAATATTTATTTATTTACTGCAATTGGGTTGTTACTCGGTGGCAGTGGTTATTTCACATGTATACAAAATACGAAATTGGTTACTACTAAATTTAATTCTGGAGGGCTACGTGAGAAGCATATAGTGGCAACTGACGGTGAAACTCGTACAGATTCTTTACATTACTTGTGGTTTTATAGTTAATTTTTATCACATTCACAAGCTGCATTAAGTCAGATGGACATACTCAATTACCCACACAAGCAATGCACGCTTTACCACACTTTTACTAAACACCGAATTTCAAGCGGGTGGATTATTTCATGTTGCGCTTTTGCTTTATTGCTGAATAATCGGTTAAATATTATGTCGGTTTAAAATCACACTATAATCACATCCCTGTTCGAAAGATTGTTACGAAGGTAAACACGGTTTCTGTACCACCCGTTAAAAAAATTGCGTTGGGCAAAGAGTTTGATTTATTTTTAAAATTGAACTCTGAATGAAACCTCAAACAGAATTCCGCTGACTGAATATCGACATACCGCGCACAGGGATTCATTTGAATTGTTAATATCAGGTGAAGTACAGTCTGAATTTTTAGTGGAATTGAGATAAAAAAACAACACTCTCCACTGAATTTACAGGTGGGATCTTTGTGTTTCTAATCAACAAATGCCTCGGATATCACTTCAAATAATATCAAATTTTGAGGCAACGTTAATGAATATCTGAGGCACGAACGAAGACTAACCCTTCACTGTGCTTAATCATAAGCTTCTACTAGTAGTTCAATAATTTATATCAAAGATTTGAATAATAAATTTCCCTATTAAACAACATTCAGCATATCTCGAGAGTAGAGGAAGGTGAATATTATAAACTATACAAAAATAAACCGTCAATAACAACTAACTTTTTATTTATCTTAGTAATTAACCAACTTGATGCACAAATTTCTTTTACAATAAGTTTATTTCATGCCTCTACATGTTTCGAGCACATGTGCTCGAAACATGTAGAAGCATGAAATAAATTAATTGTAAACAAATTTTGTTCATCAAGTTGTTTAATTACTAAGGTAAATATACTGAAAGTTACGGTCAGCAAAACTTAAAAAATAACTTTTTATTGTTTTCAGAATTAGCATTCATTACGACATGTTTCGGCCGGTCTGACAATCTTCGGTTAGTACACAATATAAACAAAGTATATTAAATATTGACAAGAATGAAAATTTAGTTGTGATAGACGGGTTATTTCAATATACAATAGAGGGAAGGGCAAAAGTAGGTTTACAGTTGTGAGTACGCGAAACACGGAGTTTATGATTCTCTGCATAAGAGAAGCATGTCAATAAATTGATGACGATAAAGAACTCTGTGCCAAAGTGTTCTTGATTGTAGCAAGTGGACTACAAGAATGTGTAATAATGAAGGCCAGCAATTTCAGCACTTACAAGATTGTACCTAATTGCACTGTGACATTGTGACATTCTTTCGAGTTAATAAAGTTACTGTAATAATCATAACCTGCATATCTTTTTCCATACGAACAACTGTAAACATACTTTTGCCCAACCCTGTATAAACGTAATTGACAAGTTATCTTAAAGGAATACTTAGAATTATGTGTACTGACTACTATAGCTAATAATCCGGCATTATGAAGTAACCAGAGGCTTAATTGTCAATTGAATGAACACTGACTAAAGACAGAGGTGGAATTACAAGTACAGGGAGAGACATGAAACATGCCAATGCAAAAGCAAAGATTTCGAAACCAAGTAACTCTAAAATACGTTTTGTCACATTAGATATATCTAGAAACTGATTTATGTGGGTGAAATATTTTTAGGAAATTCTTTTTACAGTGCGTGTTATCTTAACATTGCATATTAGAAGCTTCTGTAGCTTACTGTCTCAGTTTCGACAAATATTTCGAAAATTTAGGTTCCAATACAACAGACGTCATATCATAAATACCTGAATGACTATGGCGCCATTTGTAAATTAAAACTACATACACAAGGCCGGGGTTACTCAACAACCTTCGTTATGTCTCCAGCATATTTCGGCACATCTTAATGTACCAAAGGTTTGCATATGTGGTTATATATATATATATATACATATGAATACACACAACATATATATCTAAATATTGCGTGTATATTCAGATAAAAGTCAAGAGAGAAATGTGGAATTTTTAAAAACGTGAAGTGTATTTTTTAAAATTTATATTTAAAAGTATTGCTGATTCCAAAATATATCAACCTCAATAAATGTATGCAGTATATTCCGTGTTAAGTTTCCCTAATATGTGTAACCAACACTCACTGGTGGTCCTACTGTCTAGTCCAATGTACCGTATTTGTATCCTGATAGCATATAGGAGCGTTGTGTTCAAACATCAGCAAAAACGGTGAAATGTTTAAAATACGTTGCAAACGTGGTGCAACTGAAGTCCTACAAAGTTGTCGTATGTAACGAGTGATGTCATCCATCTGTTACAAGCTCCATAGTGATGGCACCTGTCAACAGTATTTAGGGTAGGACATGTGAGCGAGATTAAATAAACTGCCCATACACCTGCCGTTAAAATGACCGGCTGTTATTTAAAAGCAGTTATTTTGTAATCTATATGTAAGACCAGAAACGATTTATTTGACAAATCCCAAGTTGAAGTCTTGTACACGACGCACGCAAAAGTATATTAAGGAACACTGTTCTCTGCACGAATAAAATATTTACACTTAAATACCTGAGAGATTCATGAATAGTGGCGTAAGCCCGTAACGACACTACGCCGTCACTGTAAAGTGGGGCCAGTAAAGAAACATCACCGTATCGTACCCTACCATAAACACATGCGCGCTACGATGTCAGGCGATGTTTAATCTCCAACAATGGGTTGTTCTCCAAACAGTTGTGTCTTAATTCGTCTATTATTTATTACGGAAATAAATTATATTTTTTCGGGAGATATTCATTCTCCAGTCTTTTATCAGTTGACACTAAGCTCCACAGCAATATTTGTTGGGTCGTAACGTGTCCGTGGTTCAAGATATGTAATGCTTACGCATTCGTGGATGATTGGAAAAGAATTACCCAATTTTTTCTTATAAGTTGCCCTCGGAGACCTCCCATTTTACCCCACATCATTAAGTTCGACTTCCGGCACGTAAGCTGGTTTCTCACTGTTGTATACGCGTACACTTTTGTCAATAACTATTACATTGTGTCATTTGTTTTACCTTTTGTACGTATTTTGTTTAAAATGTGTAAATCGTGGATAAGTACACATGTGACTCCATGATAAAAGCCCAAATACGCCGACAAATTTGAAAGGCATAATAAAGTTGGCCATGTATTCCCGGACTTTTGAACTTAGGTAATTTCAGTTTCGCAATCGATCTACAGTATGCATGGTAGAAATGCGTAATTTTCTATTAAAGAATTAAGGTATATATAAGACATTATTTTTAATTCAAAAAATTTTACTTGCATATCCCCTTTTTATCCAAAACTTCACTTCGCACATCTCACGAACCGTGGGTTTTGTGTAACAAAAATAAAAAAGAAGGGCCTCTTTTTGCAAACAAATTATAGGAACGTTGACTTTGACCCACAAGAATTTTGTCGACGAACAACACTTTCTCGTTTGACCGTTTCCAAAGACATTAACCTGTTTGAAATTTGCATTTAGAAGCAATGAGATATAAGAGAATCGTTTTTACGCAGACTCAAACTTACAGTGAGAGCAACACAAAATTATGTTTTGATGTTAAAAGAAGTAGTGTAACTAAAAACGCATTTACGAAAAGCGCCGAACTGATTGTTGTAAACACATTTATACCCTTTTACCATAACAGCGTTCACGTGCTTATCTGTTATGGCTCACCACGTTTCATGGCACTTGAAAACAAGTTTTGCTACTCTGCTGGTATCGTAATAAAAGTAATAATGCGTGCAAAATATTACGGCCACCCTCGCTTCAGAAGTCTAACCTTCTCTGAATTCTGTTTCGTTGCATACTTAGAGTTCCCAGCAACTCCAATATACTGCTCAACTATGTTAAAGGGCATGGACTGTGTAAATATTAGAAGGTTTTTGAAACGTAGAACATATTTCGACTTCCACAAAACGTGAAGAAGCTAAGTGATTATTCGCTTAAGAAGAAGAAGACTCCTACATGACTCTTTATGGTGATATCTAATAATGTAATGATAAAACAAAAACAATTACAGTAAATTTCATACAGCCTCAACGTGTATATCTAAATTTCTCGAAATTATCTCACCGTATTAGCAAAGATATACGAAACTCGACAGGGTCTAAATGTTCCAGCACGTTTAATGTTCCTTTGACCCTTCCCGATGATGTCGCAATAATACGAAAGAACTGTAGAGCCTAGTGGTTAATCTCGGTACCACCCTCTCTGACATTAAACGAGACAGACAATGAAGTTATAACTTTACATTACGGCGCGTTCGCTTAAAACTGTTCTTATGGAAACTCAACAGTATGTTTCCTCTGTATTTTTGTTGACTCATACATAGCTGTCAGCAATATGTAAGTATTCAGCGTTGCACATATATATTTTATGGCGAGTTTATGTCGACAACAATAAAATCTATATATGTCTTAATGTAAGGTGTCGGATGTTTTGTCCGATTTTAAATAAATTTGGGCTGTCTCGGGAGACTTTAAAGTTCCCAATATCAACTTTCACGAAATTCGTTCCAATGGGAGAAATATAACGAAGTTGATTTTCGATTTTTGCTATTTAAAGGAACTCTCCCAAGGATTATGCACCTTGCCACACACTGCATTCACTTATGTGCGTCGTATGATTAGCAGAATTGTATCCCCCACATACATTAAGAAGTTGGTCTTCGTAATGGGTACTAACAGTACTCTCTATGAAGTAGGAATTATATTTTCTTCATACTTAACGCAAATGTTCAATTTCCTGTTTTTCGTACAGCGAACAGAATAGAGAACACTTCTTCCTTCAACTTTGTCAAGAATAAGCCAGATAGGACTGGTCTGTTTTAACATCCAAAAGAAATCACTGTCGGGTTTCATCTTCAGTACGTTGCAATATAATAGCGGTTAAATGGCAAGTGTATTATTAAGAGTGTCACAATAAATTAAGGATTCAATCATTTACGGGAAGGTTACTTGAGCTAACAGCTGCAAGCAGGCGTGCCTCCTTTACTAGTTACGTATAATTGGCGACGTGTAAGTTTAGACGAAAATAACACTGTTGAATGTTACAACAGGGTTCCTTAAACTTTTATGGTTTGGACAGTTTTAATTTACGTCAGCTTTGTGCCCAGCTGTTGTCTTTAATGAATATATCTCCTTGGAATCACTTTATGTTTCCCAAAAATAAGGATATAATTGAGTAAAGAGAGACCAACTTGGTCTCTCTTTACTCAACTATCAAGGTGATGCATGGTTCAATAAACACAAGGGTATAATTATTATTAAATATAACGTAAGATTAGGTTATTAGGTACATATAAAGTAATATAATTTAACATGGTTAATAATCAATCCAGAAACTGTTAGTACACACTCGTTTTCCAAAATCGGGAACACGAGGAGAACAACACAAAATTAAAATAAACTATACATTAAAGTTAATATAAACCATGACTTTGTGTAAATTTGTAAGTTCATCAAATGACAACAGTATATTCGACATGCTGCGTCTTAAGTATGCATTGATCTCACTCAGTTTCGAAGGTGAGAACTTTGTTTCAACAAGTACATTGTTGTGTAAGAATAAATTTCTGTCTATTAAAGGGGATCGAGACGACTCGACCTAAATTGTATATCTATGCATTTCTGGGTCGCGACCCGTAGGTTAAGAATCTGTTGTACAGCGACTACGTACAAGCAACCGTGTCTCTACATGTTCATGAAATTCAAATAACAAACGTCGGTCTTCTCGGGGGAAGAGAAGAACTATGTTTTGACGTTTATGAGCAAAATGAAACACTGGGAGAACACTATGGGAATGATAAGAATAGCTGCTTACTCACGGTCTAGAGAAGACAATTGTCCCCATTTAGCTGCAACACTAAACCGTACGAAACTAGCAAGTATTGTTTACAATAAAATTCAAATACTTATACATAAGTCTTAAAATGTCTGCAACTCAATCTAAAATACTAGCGCCAAGTTAGTTTGTTGAACCTAGAGCACGACTCCAGAACTTGGGAAATTAACAGCAATGCCTTAAATAAAGCAAATTAAAGTTCAGAGTAGACTGACGTCTTGTACACAGAACGTGACGGTCTTCGCCCGGTCGAAAAGTTTACAAGGCTGAAAACAGGACAAAAGAAATTCGGTTCCTTCCAGAAGCGATCCTTAAATTCGGTTTTATGTAAACGTCGATTTAGGATGTTTGGTGGTCAGAGTGACAATGTGAGGGAATTTTCTCGCAGTACTTCGGTCTGCCTCTGTTAGAATCATTCTTCTATTGTTCCACATTCGTACTTCATTCATGTAGAACCCCGATATACAATCATACCAAATGGGAGCGTCATTAAATAAAACGATTCTCTTCTTCCTTTCTACATACGTGTTCCGTGATGAATATAAGAGAGTATTGTACGTCGTGAACTCAAGTTTATGTTTAAAATGTACGCCCAGGTTTTCCCTTGCTTCCATTACTTGAACACATTTTATTCCCTACATGTTCAGTACGGATGTGAATTACGGTAAGTTGGCTTTCAGGAAGATACTAATTTAATTTAAACCTGTAGTTTTCAACGTGTGTTAATTGACCTCACACGGGACCACACCAATTTTCTAAGCGACCACAGGAGACTGAAGAAAATTTGGGGGCCACAGTAAATTTTGAATGGGCCACAGAAATTTCACTGCCTGAATAAAATATTTAAAGTTTAAAACTGAATCACAGATTCCCTTCTCGCCTGCATTCCCCGTATCAAATAAGACAAAGTTGTATTTTCTTGCTGTTCCCACATCTTATACAGTTGAATCTGGTTTCATTTGAGGGACTTGTTTTCTTCCAAAAGTACGTAACTGCCTAGACGTTGTGGAGAGAGAAGGTCTTGTCTTATAACTGACCACACTGCAACCAGACATTCAGAAACTTGCAGTTGTTCATCAGGCCCATAGAACACAATGAAAATAATTCAAATTATTAACAGACTATTTTTACCTCTAAAGTAAAAAATACATACATACACGAAATAATTTTAAAATATATTATAAATAAAAACAATATAAATATGTTCGAAATGTATAAGTCAACGACGTGGAAATAAGGTCATTTTTACAAGTAATAGTGTCTGCGAAGAGTGGGGATCACACAGATAATTTGAGCTTAGAGAGAGAGGGGCCACGACCAAAAAATAAAATAAAATAAAATAATTGGTAAATTGGTTTTAACAGTAGCACCTGAAAAGAGTCCTAAGAAATATATTTGTTCTGGAATGAGATTAGTGCTGTGACGATTTTAGAAAACCGTCACTTATTGCTGATGAATACTAAGATTGTAAAATTTAAACAGAAACTGAACACAGGCCTCCATGAAAATTCTTTCCATTTTCTGAATTACTCATAGTGTTTGTCTTAGCCCACCTCTGATATGACCTGAAGCGCTGCTTAATTAATTCGTAAGCACATATACTGGGATTGAAAAAACGCTAAATCTACCAGTATTCATTAGACTGATTCTAACCGACCTTTTTACATGTTTTCGAAAAACAGGATGATTTTAACAATATAATTGGAAGTGCAAGTTAGCACATATGGTCCACTGTTAAGGACAAGTCAATAATTACTAAAGAGAAACAGAAAAGCCACGATATTTTCCAGGTAAGATATTTTTCTCAGCCGAGATATGAATAAGACATTTAAGGACTGTAATATTTAGAGACACATATAATGTGGTTTAATAACGTAAATATGTAACATTCGGTACAGTGGTAACGTTTCGCGAATTCTGAATATTGCACGCTGTTTACAATCACAAGATATGCCATCGTCACCTAAAATATAAACATAAATGCGTAAATAAGCAAGCCGCTCTTTGAAGGTACGGCACAAACCGATATATTAAGAAAGTAGCTGGTGACGATTTCTTAGAAGCATAATCCATTACGTTGTCCTAAGGATGACTTTTTGACACCGTTCATTGCGATTGTGATATCACTGTAAAAACATCCAAACATGCCTTTAAAATGTCTAGAGGTCTAGACGCAGTACCTCTACATGTCTTCGAAACTCTCAGCCATTCTGTGGTTTCCATTCGAGGTTACACACAACAAAGGATGTTGAATATAAAACCTCATATAAGGATGAACGCTGTGAAATACGTTCCATTGTGTCTATTCAAAAGAAATAAATCGCCAGGTTCCACTACTGGCTGCTGAAGTATTTCCAATATGTGTCTTAGTGCGACACACGTTCTTTATTCCTTCTCTTGGCTCTTTTACTTCGGTAATCAATTTTATGAGTTCTTGACAAATATAGGACTGCAAGAAACTCTAACCAATGTAGCAATCATCTTCAAAACTTGTGTAATTTCTGATCCAAAATCGTGGGTCTCTGTAGTTGCCTATACCCAGTGTCAAAGTACTTCTTCAACTCAATAATTGACAATTTTCTGCTGGGAATTCTCTGTGAGTGAGTCTGTCTAAGAGTTGGCGTGAAACTAGTATAAGAGAAAATTGGAGGGAGGGGCGAAGAAGACTTTCCTTACACTTTCTCCTCCTCCTCCTCCTCCTCCTCCTCCTCCCCCTCCTCCTCCTCCTCCTCACAAAAATTTCCAATTGAGTTACGAAAGTGGTTGACACGATTGAGGCCTATACGAACAATGTCACGAAAGGAAGGACAGAGCACAAACTCGCGAATGATAAAACCAACTTTCTGGGATATATTAAGTCCTCTGTCTCTAATACCTCTCACATGTTTCTACTTAATCCAGTTTTCAATTTCTAATCCTGTATTAAAGTTGAGGTGCTGAGTACGCGAACGTTATTAAGGTTTTACCTCGGGACAAGAGCATAGAGATTTACTTGACTTTAGCAAATAGGATACATTAGGAACGCAAAAAGTGGATTATGTGATAGACAGTAAAGTCTTAGACCAAAGTTCAACTTTCATGCAACCAGGTTTCTCGTTGAGCGACGTCAGACCATGTTGCTCGTTCCGTCGTTGCCTGTGTTAGTTATACAATTCGATAAGTCTGTTCTTAACCTTCTGTTATGGGGAGCAAAGACAAAGTCTCACCAACGAGATTGAGCTTGACGGCGTGTAAAGCTTTTAGAGGTCATCAGCAAGTATTTTATGGAGGAGTCAAAAGTCACTGGACAAGAGGTGGGACTAAAGTTTCACTCAATATAACAAGCATGCTTTAGTTAACCCACTTCATTGTGGTTGGGTAGCAAGTGGTAAAAACACAGGTCCAATAAAAAAATGTTGACCAGTGTAGTAGAAGAGATGTCAGTGTGGTAAACATTAACATTGTTTATTGGGAAGTGGCATTATAGTCGTGGATTTGTAGTGTCGTGTTTAGACACACATTCCCCTCTGATGCGTGCATTAAATATTGAATCCATGGCTATAAAACTGTGGTTACATCAGTTTAATTTATGGGAATACTAAATAAACTTGTGATAGAATTCTATACAGTATGAATTAACTGGCAGAGGGGTTGTTAGGCAAGAGGAGTTGTGTGTTACGAACATAGCATTACAACACCACTGAAATTCTTTTGCAGTATTGATGACGTGGGTTATGTACATAATTTCGTAATTAAAAGATATAAATAGGCATAAATAACATTATGTAATTAATATTATAAGTTTAAAAAATAAGTGATTTGGGGTAAAACGACTAGAGAGAAAAGACTTAATAAGCAGTTCTTGATTTTCTATCGGCCAATCCATCTATTTACTACAGGCACAATTACATAAAATTTTAAGTAAAGAAATTTTGTAAAATATAAACATAATGGTCACAATGCTAGATTACTTTGAAAAATTATAACTGTCACAATTTATGACATTTCCAGCACTCTTTTAGTTAGTACATCTAACCCTTGAAAGCTCACAGCTAACACATGTTCCAACATTTAATAACTCCCGATAATGAAGATCCATATTTCCGGGAGGCATCATTGCGCCTTTGGGCAAGCTGTTCCCGTCATTTCAAATATTCTTAGTATTTTCATGAAAACTACAAGACATTAATAAGACCAGTAGCAACATACGGAGAAGAATCTTGGACATCGAATAAATATATTGTTTAACGGTTGGCTACTTTTGGAAGAAAAATTTTAAGAAGAATGTTTAGAGGATTTGAAGTAAACGAAAATTGGAGAAAGCGATATGATAAAGAATTAAGTGCAGCTGTTTGGAGATTTAGAAACATTTTCATTTGTCAGGATAAGTAGGCTGAATTTGATTGGTCATGTTAACAGAATGGAGAGTAGAAGAAAATTATGTATTCAACAATAATCCTCAGGGATGTCGACTAGGAGGACGACCAAAAGTAAACAGATGGCAGAACTGTATAAAAATAGATAATAATAAATGCAAAATTACAAATGCCATCGAAGAAGTAATATTATTTCAATGTCCAGTTCAAGCAGTCCAAGAAGAATTTGAAGGACTACTTGGAATGGACCTGGACCTGGACCTCAAATTTCGCTACTCAGCATTTTTCCACAGTGTAGCTATTACTTTCGTATAGAGTATTAAAGTTTTGTTTTTACATTGGAAACAACTTTTTCCATTCAGGTAGGAACTGAGTTTGAATTGAAATCAGATGAGTGCCAGACTTCAGAATTTTCATTGTATTCAACCCAACCATCATTTCAGACAAACGTTACTTCATTTCACGAGGCATGTACTTTGCAACGTGCGTCTTCAGTTAGCTAAGTATTCTGCGATAAATATTAAGTAATAACTCACTTCTGTGAAACATAACTACTAGCTATCAGCAAATACAGTTCTTGTAGTGGAGCTGAATTCGTGTCATGTACTTAATATAGTACGAACTAACAACGAAAATAGGATACACAACAGGTTTTCATCTGTTACATACCCTTCAGGAACACTTAATAAGGTTAACGCTGGTTGCCGACGTTCACATCGGTCAGTACAGTAACAACGCTTCGGGTTGGATGACCGAAGATTTGGGGTTCGATCCCCAGTAGAAGGACGTGGAATTTATCTCCGCCAAAACCATCAAACTGGCCTTAGGGCAGTTCTCCACTTAGTCCTTACGTTAAAATGTTGATGCACTGCGCTACAAACCGGAAGGTCTCAGGTTCGATTCCCGGTGGTGTAATTGGAATTTTTCATTGACATAGCCCTTCCCGACGCGCTATGGACCAGGGTAGACTAAGCCTTTAAAAGAAATGGGTACCAGAAATAATTCCTAGTGAGTAAAGGCGGCCATTGCGTGAAGCTGCCGATTGTCATGATATCTGGGAGCTTCATCCTCCTGGAAACCTAATGGCCTATCCAGGCCTGTACGTGGATTGCTGTACCTTTACCTTTACTATACCTCCATTCTCTATACGACTTTGTGTCTTGGCGCCTAAGAAACCACAAGAGAAGTTCTGTTTGTATGCCTTTTTAACGCGCGTCAACTAAAGCGTGTGTAATGTGGACATATTACAGTGTTAACATAATATAGGTTGTATATAAATATGCAAGTATAGGTATTATAAACGACAACAAAATGTGCCTGCATTATTTTCTACCTAAAAACAAAATAAAGGGAAACGTGTACTTTGTACGTCAGCATGCTGTGTGTACATTGCGGCCTCTCAATCAATTGATCCACTTCCACTAAGTGTGATGGTACTGGTTAAAAGCCACCAACGTTTCAGGAAGCAATCTCCATAATGCGAGGTCCGAGGTTTCCACAGCGCTGATGTCCATGATTCTAGTCTTCTAAGAAGTTACGCTTGAAGGAGGGGAGTAATTTAACACATCCCAACGTTTCGTGGGAAACAGAGCCTTCATATTCAAATTTTGGTTAGTTCCTATCCGAACAAACACACACAGATCGTAATCGTGAGGTGGTGAAAGACGAGAAAGGCTAGTAAGACAATCAGGGAGATGTTGGTGGGACGTGGTATTTATGTAGGCTCTGAAACTTCGGGAAATGTTCAACCACCATTGTCACCGCGAAATAAACGAGAGAACCGTAATCTTCAATCAAGATGTCTTGTGTGTATTGTTGTTAGTTGTCTTGTGTATATTGTTGTAGTTGTCTTGTGTGTATTGTTGTCATCTTATGTGTATTTGTTGTACTGTGTGTGTATTGCTGTTTTTACTTTAGATGCCTGACTGCTGGTTAGAAGTCAGTACTCGGGAGATCCTGCGACCGGCCAACTCGACACAGGTTTTTCTTGGTTTCCTCGTGTCTATAAGCAAATGCTGAGACGGTTCCCAAGATTCACAGTTGCCACTACATGCATCTCATGTAGCCCTCCCGACTTAAATTTATTAGTAACCAATTTCATATTTTGTATACATGTAAAATAATCACTGCCACCGGGTGACAACCAAATTGCAGTTTATTATTATTATTATTATTATTATTATTATTATTATTATTACATAAGACTTCCCCTCCCAAATTTGAGCATCAAAATAATGTGGGGAATTGTAGGTGAGTGAATAGAATAGCCATTTGATGTAACACGTAAGTCAGTTAATGTTTGTGAGAAAACACTCCAGCAAAGACGCATGGTGAGGCAGTACAGCCATACGAAAGGGAGTCCTGTTGATATATTGACTGGAGTATACACGAAGCCGTGACATATCACGTCAAGAAGTTGGTAGCTATAAGGTTAAAGTTTTGTCAAAGGAATATTAAATTTCTTTTATATTTACTCATAAAGTCGGAGTGCTGAAGAAACAGTAGCGTCTGTTAGCAGCAGATACATTTGCGACGGAGTCCACGAAAACAAGTCTACACGGAATACTTGACGGTAAAATATCATTCAATTTAAAACAAAACAAATGGTGCAAAATATCCCCTCTTCTTGCACATGTACAAAGGAAAACTAAAGGTTGTAGATGTAACACACATATCTCCAGACATATTTGTCATGTACACTTTCGTGTTTAGGATCCTTCATTCTCATCCCACAGGGCCAGGTTCAACTCGACGGCAGTTCATGTGAATTTTGTGGGCATCAGAGTGGAACTTGATGGGTTTTGCTCCAAACGCTTCGGTTTATCCTTGCAATTCATCATTCCTCCCCAGTACAACATACTCATCTATCACCGCCTCTGATGTATGCGACAGGCTTGACCAACCGGCACAGTCACTCTTCGTAGCGGGGGCTTCAACACTTACCTGGCACTTAGTAGAAACAGACAAGGAAATTTAACGTTTTCGATAGTATGAAGATGGTCGATGGAAAGAGACTGAAATAAACTGATATTAAGTTTAGACTATTACGCAAAGCATATTTTATTCTTATATTCCTTGGCTTAGTAAAAGGTAAAGCAGTCCCGTTACAGGCCCGGAGTGGCCCAGAGGGTTCCAGGAAGTTAAAGTCCCCATATTTCGTGACAAAGGCACAGGGTGGTGGTAGGTTATCAGACTTAGGAACCGGCCGCCTTTACCCCCAGGAATTACTCCTGGTACTCATTTCTGTGAGAGGGTGAGTCGACCCCAGTGCGCCATAGTGCGATCGGAAGGATTTTATGTCAATAAAAAATCCACTGACACCAGCTGGGATCGAACCAGCGACCTTCCGATTTGTAGCACAGCACCTTAACCACTGTGATAACGCGTCGTACGACGCACACCTAACCACTGCTTCACAACACTTTCCCACACAACATGATATGCTGCCACAACACCTCGTTTGCAAATAAGAATTGAATTGTGAATAACGTAATATAAGTTTAGCAAGGAACAAAGTTCCCTGATGATGATTTGACAAGATCGAAACATGTCGGAGTGTTTTAAAGTGTTTTAAAAGTGTTTTATGTGAAATTATATGTGCATTCGTTGGTTGATAAATTGAAGTGATTCTGCGAAAATGCACGATGCTACAATAATATTTATAATAAAAACAAACTTTCACATTGTGTCAAAAACAATTACTTCATTAACACAACTTATATATAAACAGCTTCAGTTTTGCGAGATCTGAATTAGTCACAATGGTGCAGTTGGTATGCATTTTAAATCGACACGACCTAACATCTCCGAAGGCTTATATCTTCAAGTTTAATTCTCGTCACCTTAAACATATACCCGAAAACATGAGTTGCATTTAGTAGTGATTTTAGAGTTCAGATTATTTACGCATTGTCGTCCAAGTACTCCCACTGCTTCAAATAAAAGATGTTGTTGCGTGCTGCAGCTAAGGTCGTTCTGACAATTTGACATTTGCGCGTATAATTAAGGAGTTTCCACTTTTTGGAATCTTAAGCTTCATTACCGCTCGCCACTAGATCTATCCTGACCCAGATGAGTCCATTCCGCCCAATCAAATGCTGTTCCTGCAACTTCCATTTTTATATCCGTCATATTTGGCATTTATGCCTAGTCTTCCAAAGTCATATTTTGTCTTCATTTCCCGATCATATTTGGATGTATTTCTTATCTCTGCCTTTTTGCTTCATATCTAACTTGACTACATTCTCTATTATTTGAAAACCTACCGAACAAATTCTTGTAATATTTACATCGTCGTCTTTCCACGCGCAATTTACTTTAACACATATACATTAGATAGAAAAGTTTTGCTTCATATCCATATGAACATCAGAACTCTGTATTCCGGTCTCCACGTACATGTAATGATTTTCCAATAAGTCGGTTAAACCACACAAATTTATGTGAAATGTTTAATTGTAACCTCATTTCGGGTTGCTCCGTAACAAAAAAATAATTAATTTCGTCCTACAAATATTCATATTTAATTAAAAATGAATATATATTTCATACATATCAGTTTTTTATAACTCTTACTTCGTTTACGTGAAGTGAACACACATATTTTACTTCCAGATGCAAGCTCACAACGTCGGTCTGAAAAGGATCGACATATCTACCACTGTCAGCGGTATGTGATCAAACAGTCAGCTACCTGTTTTCCTAAGCTTAAAATACATTCATGATCATTCAAAGCTTCCGATATATTACGTTGTATCGACAGGTAAATAGTAGCTGGCATTTCGAAAGGTTAGATTGCTGCCAAGATTAAGACAATATGAGCTGTCGAAACGTCCGTAATTGTTTACTAATCGATACAATGTAACATCGCAGAAGACTTAGATCTTCAGCAACACAACTACTGTAACGTCACATTTCGCCTGCCTTCGTGATATTTGCACAAGATCTCTGGACACTGCCCCTTATCTGGAGTTGATGTTATAAACTCACAGAAGGTTACTCTTCTTCCGTCTTTGTTTAAAGAAATCGACCGAGTAGGTATTTCGACTTCTTCCTTTTAAAGAAGAGAGTCAGCTTCTGATAAAGGGTATATATATATATATATATATATATATATATATATATATATATATATTTCAGACATCGAAAAATGTTTAGAGAACGCCCATATCACACCACCGCTACACCCTTTATAAATATATACACA